>CXWL01015926.1_pt1 | contig 29021 bp, 24 predicted proteins | sample 590931 | NCBI WGS metagenome assembly CXWL01 (sample SAMEA3498368, study PRJEB10139) | groundwater metagenome | biome: water well; material: biofilm material | place: Germany | collected 2015-04-27 | reverse complement strand
AAGGTATCCACGTTCAGGAAAATGTTGCCTGCCGGGGTTACGCTCTCGAAGCTCTCCACTCCTCCCGAGCCACTTCCAGTGTTCGAGAAAATAGACGTCTGGTCTTGCAGAACCACGGTATCCGCGGTGATGCTGATTGTACCCGGCTTGTCCGCTCGGCTACCTGTCACCTCCGTGCTAAGAGTCGTGCGGGATAGGGTCACCAGCGTGGCAGCATCCGTCGGCTCCGCCCCTGGCCCCGAGACAGTCACGGTCCCGGCTGGCCCAGCACTGCTACTGAGTTGGTTGCTCGCGCTGCGGATCAATACCCCAACAGCAGACGGGATCGGTGTTCCATCCGGGTTCATATTCGCGCGAAGCGTCCCGACATTAAACGCGATGTCGCCCGCCCGCGCCGCGCCGCTGGTATCAGCCTTGATCTCAGCGCCATTTGTGAGGTTGACCGTCTGAGCGGTGATGTCAATTGTCGCAGGTGTGGTCGACGAGATTCCACCATCAATCGTGGTGTTGATCGTGCTATTGTCAAGAGTTATTCGAGATGAGGGAATATTACCTGTTCCGTCGGCGGTGGGACCACCGCGAATGTTTATCCTTCCCGCAATTCCTGCCGTGGAATTCTGAGATTCGCTGCTGCCAACGATCTGACTCAAGTTGTTCATGGTGAGTTCATTCACATTCAGCGTAACCAATCCAGCATTACCAATGCCTTCAGTGATAGCTGCAATCTTGGTAGCTGGACCATTCAGTGTGATCGTGGGGGCACTGAGGCTGATGAAGCCCGCGTCACCGGATGCAGTGGTAACCGGAGAGGAAGCAGTGAGTTGGGCAAGGCTTGAAGTTGTGATGGATGCGCCGCTGTTCAGCAACAGCTGATTGTTCGGGATTAAAGAACTTACTGGAATCGTGATATTGATAGCCCCACCGTCGGCAGTAGCCGCATTACTGGCTGTACGTGCCGAAATCAGGCCTCCATTGGTCATGGCAAGTTCATGAGTTTGAATAGTAATGTTGCCGCCAAGCTGGTTGCCAGTAGACTCTGTAAATAGTCCGCTTCCCGCTCCACTAATTGAGACACGGGTAGCTGATGGTGCAGTGTACCCCCCTATTGTAATGCTGCCGCGGGTGGTTGAAAGAGTGGGTTCAGTAGGTAATCCAATGGCACTGGTTGTGCTTGAAACTCGACCAGCAGTAGTGATGTCTAAAACATCCACATTGAGCCTAATATCTCCTGCTTTTCCGCCACCCTCCAAAAACCCTGTATTTTGACCAGTCATACGAAATCTAATGTCGCCACTTGTATCAGTAGAAATTTTCGCTCCATCTTCAATAAGTATCCTGGATGCCGAGATAGTGATGTCGCCGGCTGGTCCTGAGGAGTTGGCATTACTAATAAGGCTTGTTCCTGCTCCTGAGAGTTTCACCAAGTCAGTTGCAGATATCGTAATTGAGCCAGCCGTTTGTTCGTTGTTATTGCTTGATAGGATCCCAGCCCCATTTAGGAACTGTACAGATCTTCCGCTAATCGAGACTGGAGGTGTGGTGGAGCTCCCAACACCGGCGGGGCCAGTCCCAAAATTCTGAGCGGATATACGCGTGCCGCTAAGAGTCACTCCGTCGGAAAGACCCTCGCCCCCTTGAATAGTCACCTTCCCAATTCCCGTGTAAGGTCCTAGTTCTTGCGGAATAAAATTCGCAAAAATGGCTCCACCAGAGAAAACCACTTTCCCGCCACGGATAAAGACAGTGCCAGAGTTGAATCCACTTGGTGTTGTAGGTGTTACTTGAAGGGTCGCATTGGTCAAGGTTATGGTTCCCATTTGTTCGAACCCAACTAACTGAGGGTCATTCAGAAAACTATCATTTCCCAGAACAACCTCTCCGGCAGATCTGACAGCTATCAAATTAATACGGCCATCCGAAGCCAGGATAATTGGATTTTGTTGTGCTCCCGCAACAACTTCAGGCGTTATTGAAATGTCTCCTCCAACCAAATTAATAACTGAGTTTAGTGGGCCGAGGCGGCTCAGCCTAGTTCCTTGGAGCGCTAAGGGACCTGTAGGGCTCTTCAAGAATCCGAAACTTTGAATCGGGTCAATAGAGAGTGTGATGGGTTGTAAAGGGTCAGCAAAAAATTGGCTTCCACCCGTGTGTTTCAAGTAATCAGCCACGGCAATGTTGATATCTCCTCCCACATTCAGTGAGGCATTCGGGCCAAATACGACGCCGGCTGGATTTATGAGCCAAAAATTGGCCTCAGGAAAACCTGTGACGGTGTCAATCTTTCCGAAGATATTGGAGACATTGCCGCCAGTCACCCGGCCAAAAATGTTGTCGGTCGTGCCAGAAAAACCTCCTGCGCCGGTCGCATCGAGGTTTCGAAAGAGGGCGGTGTCGCCCGCCCCGACAGAAAAATTCCCGAAACTATGAAACAGATTTGGCTGTACACCGCCTGTTTCAGGGCGTGTGCCACCATCGATGAAGGTGGTCGTGCCGTTTGAGCTGATAGCCGTGCCCAGCCCAGACGACGTGATGTCGGTCGTTTGGGCTTGGCCCGTGCCGGGGTGCATCAGCACCACGAGGCTCAATGCTACTACGAATCGGGTCGCGCGGTTTGGTCGTAAGAAAATAGCCATGCGTGTCATAACGTCCTCCTAAAAAGCCTGGACTACCAATTGCACATGGACGCCATGGTCCTGTAAGTTGCCATCGCCTTGTTTCAAGCGGTTGAGTTGTTGGCCCCAGTACACTTCAAAGCGACTGTCTCTCCAGGGAATATTCCAAATGAGCCCTCCGCCGACGCTGGCCAATGTTTTTGGATCTGGGGTGTCCACCTGAGAATTCCAGGCTCTGCCATAGTCCACGAAGGGAGCAAGAAACAGGGTGTCCACCCCTGCCGCCGTGGCGTATATCGGGATGCGAGCTTCAAACGACGCGAGGGTGGCATTGTCACGGACAAGTGAATATTCTCGATAACCTCGGACGCTATAACGACCGCCGACGGACATTTGTTCGAGCGGAAAGAGGTGGTCTGGCGTCAACTGCGTGGTGACACGGGAGACGAGCTGGGTTCTAAGAAACTCCAACTGCCGAACCAATTGCACCTCGCCGAGCCAGGCGAAAAACCTGCCGTCGGCCGACCCGGCGACACTGCTGCTGCTGTTGGAGTCCAAGACGTCCCCGATTCCGATCGAAAACCGCGACAGGACGGACAGGACTTGTTGTCCCGTTCGATACGTATATTCCTGCCCAAACCGCGCTGCCGAGATGCGGAACTGGCCGTTGGTAGCGCCCGCCACGAATTCGAATGGTTCCCCCAAGAGGAACGATTTATTTTTCTCATGCTCGCCGGTGAGCGAAATCGCAAATTCGTGTTGCAAGGAGCGATAGATGGGCTGGCGAAGTCCGACGCTGAAGATTTCGGTTCGGTTTTCGATGTTCAACGCTTTGAACGGCTCTTGCTGCACCGCAAACGCAGAGCGCCGGTATTGGAATAAGAGCGTGGTATCGCTTGGATGGATGGGGACTGCATAGCGAACGTTGAGAATCGGATCGACCCCGCTCGAGCGTCCGTATTGTACGGACAATGAATCCCCGAAACCAGTGACGTTTTGATGCTCTAGTGCCACCAGGCCCTGTTCTGCTCCAACTGTGGGCGACTGGTAGTTATTGAATTGGAATCGCACTTTGAAGGGGTTGGATTCCGTGACACGAAGCTTGAGATGGCTCTCTCCGAGAGCCAAGCCCGGTTGGAGCTCCGCGTTAAGTCGCTGAAAGCGTGGATCGAGTTGCAGGAGTTGCAACCGTTCCTGTAAGGCAATCACGTTGAGAGGTGGTCCTGCTCCACGCTTGATGCGAGAGCGGATGTAACTGGCTCGGAACCAATAGTTATCTTCCACGTCGATCGTGGCCAGACGGCCCTCGATGATCTGAATGATGAGGATGTTGCCAGCGAGGTCCTGGTCTGGGACGGTCGCGCCTGAGGTCGCATAGCCGCGGTTGATGTAGTAGACGGTGAGGGCTAGCCGCAGGGATTCGATATCCTCGGTCGTGAGCTCACGATTGGTATAGGGGGCGGTAACTTCTCTTAACTGCTCGTTGGTGAAGACCGTGTTGCCGCGGAGTTCAATATCCTTCACCAGGATATTCAGGCCAGGGAACTCCCTCGACTCCGGGCCAGCGGGAGGCGCGGGGACCGGGGCAAGCGGAGGCGGTGCTGGTTTGGGAGGAAGGGAAGGTGGCAATGGGCGTTGAGGTGGAAGAGGTAGACCGGGAGGTACTTGAGCGTATACGCAATTTAGGAGCGTGTGCGTCAGGAGGAACACGAACACGCCCGCGACTATGGCTATCTGTTTACCCTGTCGCATTATTTATATGCTCGTTTATTGTTAATGCTCTATCTTGGAATCTCATGGTTGGACGAAAAGTTAGTATCGCAAGCGTCAACCGATTAGGAGGAGAGTAGGGGTTTGGCTTAAGTAGACGCAACCCCTACGTAAGAGGGGGGTAGGCCCAGGTGATTTCCTCTCCAGGTATCCTAAGGTGAGAGCCGGTTTTTTATTCAAGTGGGTACGAGGGTGAGACTATTGTTGTGCTCGCAGGGATTGAGCTGCTAGGGGCTCTTACTCGCTTTCTGGAGGCTTGACGTTCCTTTTTTGTATTTCACGACGGCTTGGCTTTCTGTCTTGATTTCCACAGAAGCTGTGGCAGCCACTATCTTGATGCCGCGTAGCCCAGATGGCCCATTCAATCCATTCAAATAGGTGTGGCTATCGCTGACGGCATTACTGGTTTCCAACGTGTCTTCAAAGGGACGTATCCCGACGATTGCCTTGATCGCTTCTGTGCCGTAGGGGAATCTCATAACGAACTGTTCTGGGCTTGATTCATCACCAAACACATACGTCTTCCCTCCTTTGACGAAGGCGTGGCCGCGATAGACATTGGGGACGAGGTGCATGACGGTGCCGTCTGCCTGAAAGTAGTCCAACTTGAGATACGCATCACGGTCGGATTGGACGTAGACCACAAGCTTATCATCCTCAAGAAATCGGCCGTCCGTTTTGTTCGTCCACACGTTTAACCCAAAGGCCTGCGTATCGAGGACCACGGCAGTTTGAGCGTTTTGGGGGATCTCCTTGGCATTGATCCGCTGCCGGATCATGTCCTCTATCGACACAGGGCTTATCTTTGCGGAGGGAATAATACAGATCTCCTGAGCCTTGCGCGCCTCACTGTCGATGTGAATGTCCTGCAACATGGCCGCGCTGGCTGTCTGGATTAAACTTGAATATTCCCCGTAGCTTGCTACGGGGTTCTGTTCTGTTTCCGAAAAGTCCTCGAAATTATATTCTGTGATACCCCGCAGCAAGCTGCGGGGAGGTTCATTCTTCTTCGAACTGAAAGTTTTTGTCGCGGACGGAGGATTCCACAAAAACACGGTGGCTGCGGACAGCTTGCTCTTGAGCAATAGCCATCGCGGCCCGTCGTGCCTTTGCCGGTGTTTCTTCGTCGCCAAACGTATAGCAACCACGTCCACGCACTGTTTCTAGCGATTTGGGAGCATCCTGTCCTGCACCAATGTAAATGGGGAAGCAGACGGTGAAGCTACTGAAGACGAGTGCGCACAGGACGCCGGTGGTCCGTATATACGCCTTTCAGGCTGATGTCTCATGTAGCCATTTCGCTCTGGACGACATACTTGCCTGCAAGAATCTGTTCGGGCATCCGACGCCTTTCCTGCGCGCGAGGCTAGGAGCGTAACCGCGAGTAGAATATACTGAAATGAGAGAGTCAGACAAGCCGGTGAGCCTGCTTGAAGCGAGTGAGAAGGCAGAGCCGGACTTCAGTTGGCCTCGAAAGGTCTGCTTCACCCTAGTGAATCTAAGTTGATAACAAAGGAATCCGTTTGGATACTGTGATTTGCTTAACGTGGATCAAAGGAGTAGGGTGCGCAGTTAAATGCGCCGTGTCTGTCGCTAATTTAGTACTACTTGCGACAGAGCGCGAGCGGCGTCAGTGATTGGGTACCGTCCTTGCACCATCATCGTTTGACGGTCGTGTTGAGGTGGTTGGAACATTGCGAGTTGAACGGCCTCATTCGTTGAAGGTGTATCCATTGTTAACCAGATTTCTCCTGAAGGTTGTCATCGGTCGTATCCTTCCAGGCGTATTGCTTCTCCTGCTCACAGGCCAGATCTCGCAGGCCGGAGTTGACACCGGCACGCGCGGAGTCCAAATCGTCTTGAAAGAGCCGGAGGTCATCCTCCGCTCGCTCTATGACAAGTCCTGGGCAATCGTGATTGGCGTGAACAATTATCCAAAGGGCGATCGCAACGCCCCGAATCTGAACTATGCTGTCTCCGATGCCAAGCATGTGGCTGAAAAGTTAGAGGGACTGGGTTTTGAAGTCCGCACGCTGATCGACGAGCAGGCCACCCGTCAAAACATCGTGCATCTTTTGGCCGATGATATCGGTCCAAAGACCAAAGAAAACGACCGGATCCTGTTCTACTTTGCCGGGCATGGCGCTACGAAGGAAAAGGCCGACAAGTCCTTCATGGGTTACATCTTGCCGCATGACTACACACCGACGAAACACAGCGCGACGGCCATCTCGATGCAACAGCTGCGTGATGCCTCGTCCGAAATCAAGGCCAAGCATATGCTCTATGTCATGGACTCGTGTTTCTCCGGTGGACTTATGGCCGGACGCGGTCGGTCGCCGACGGTGGGGACTGCCGGGTACCAATATCTGGTGAACATTACCAAAGGCCGTAGCCACGTGGTGATCGCTGCCGGTGGGAAGGATCAAACGGTGAAGGAAGACGGCGGCAGCGGCGTGTTCACGAGGGTGTTCCTCGATGCGCTCTCGCAACGTGCCAACATGCCATGGGCGAAGGATGGCTATGTCACGGCGATGGATTTGGCCTCCTACGTCATGAAGCGGGTTCCCGATCTCGCTCCCAACCAAACCCCACAGTACGGACATCTGGAAGGGGAGGGCGATGTGGTGCTCGATATCTTTCAGCCCCTCGATGTGTCGGGCGGCGATGAGCGTTCGCACAGGCTGTACGACGCGGAACAGGCGTTGAAGGCCGAAGAAGCACTGCAAAAGGCCAAGAGAAAACGGAATATTGCGGCACCGGGCTTCTAAGTCGTTCCTACTTTCAATAGAAAGGACTGTATGAAAGGCATTGTGTCGATCCTCCTTGCATTGTTGATAGGAGTTCTTTCGCCTCTACCTCTCTATGCACAGGAAGCGGAAACGCTTCTGGGCGATAAATTGAGCCTAAAGGTCGGTTATAAAGTTTGGTTTGCATACTGGTCTGCCCCACAGCTTCAGGCCCCACAACTTCAGTCGGACGGCGTGTCAGCACTGAATGGACCGACCGGAACTCTCACGTACAGAATTAGAGAAAATGACTGGCTAAATTCTGCCTTCATCAGTACGACATGGCTCAATGGTGGCTTTAACTTTCAACCGATTCAGACTAACACGATTACCGGTCCCCCCTTTGCGATAACAGACACTGCGATCCAGAACCAAGCCGCGCTGCGACGGGATTACAGCATCACCGCAGGCCTTGCTATTTGGCGTGGATTCGGGATCCTTGCAGGCTACTATAATAAACGGGATCAGTTTAACGAAACTTCACTTGATTCAGGCTTTGGCCCTTCACCTTCTCCGACTACAAGAATAATGGATGGGCCCATAATAGGTCTCTTTGGTAATACGGAATTGACTGAACGGGTGAACATGTATGGAAATTTGTCTTATGCCTTCTTGAATATGAGCACGGGGGGGCCACGGACGTTCCAGTGCCTCGAACTATTCGGGTGTGGAAACTCCACAAATGCTAAGGGATATAGCGGAGAATTTGGTGCGCACCTAGTCGGGCCTGCAATCTGGAAAATTACTCCTGAACTTCAGATTGGCTACAGATTCCAGGTCATTCAGACCACTCTTCCCCCCGGAATTGTACTTGGTCTTCCTATCTCAGGAGGCACATCAGTGAATGACCTGACTCATGGTCCAATTTTTACTGTGAGTGCCAGATTTTAGGCTCGGCGCATACGGTTACCATTCAGCACAGAGAACGTTGGGGCAAGGTTTGAGCTTCCCCCGGAATGTCGTCTTCCACTGGTGACGTATCATCGCAGTCGCCGTGAAAGGGGGAGACGATGAAGATATCGAAGCAGGCCTACACCGTCGAGTTCAACGAACTAGCAGTCACGCGAGTTCAAGACGGGCTGACAGCTTACTTGCGTCCGCGGACAGTTGAGAGAAGCTGGCTCTGCTCCAGAGCACCCTTGCTGGCAGTGGTCAACCCAACGGCTGCTTCGGCCCACTGGGCTGGCTGGCCTGGGGTTGCGATGATCTTGATGCCTCGCATTGTGGCGTGAAAGTTACTCAAATAGGGCTCACTATTTTCTGCGTTCTTATCTGAAGACAACAGCGAATCGAGTGCGTTAGTGCTGGCCACCGCTTTGATGGTTTCGGCGCCGAATGGACCGGTGATTCTGAAGCCTGAGCGTGAATGTCTGCCGCCGAATGTGTAGGTTTTCCCCGCCTGCACGAAGGCATCGTCGACGAACATATTGGGAACGAGATGCACGACCATACCGTCGGCCTGGTAATAATCAACCTTTAGAAAGGCATCCCGGTTGGAGCGCACGGAAATCTCCATGTCATCGCCTTCTGTATAGACTTCACCTGCCTGCTTATTCGTCCAGACCTGCAATTTAAAGGAAGAGCCTTCCGTCAACACGGGGATTTGTGCTGCATCTGAGACTTTCTTCGCTTTAGTCTTTTGCTGAATCACTTCATCCAGCCTCACGGGGCTGATCTTTGCTGTGATTGACGTGCAGATCTCTTGCCCCTTCTGTTCCTGTTTCTCGATGTGGATGTGCTGGAGCATGCCGGTGCTGGCCGTCGTGACCACGTCTTCCTCAAGCTGGAAGTTCTTGACCGTCAAAGCAGATTGGACGAATACATGATGGCTCCGAACGGCTTGCTCTTGAGCGAGGGCCAAGGCTGCTCGTTTGGCGAGCGCGGGTGTCTGATCGTCACCATAGGTATAGCAGCCTGTTCCGGACACCGTCTCAAGCGGTTGGGCTGCCACTGCACTGTGGCCTTGCAATGTCCAACTCATGATGGCGGCTGCGATGAGAAGCGAGGTCCGGGGGATGGAGGTCTCCATGTGAGTGGTCTTCATGACGTCCATCAGGGGTGTTTACTATGTGGCGTTGCCGGCTTGGTGGTGCCTTTTTTATAGTCAGCCACCGCCAGGCTCTCCGTCGAAATTTCGACGGAGGATGTGGCTGCCACGACTTTGATGCCGCGGAGACCACTCTGGAGGTACGCCCGGCTGTCGCTGACGGACGGTGCTCCCTCTGTTCCGCTGTCGTCGAACGGGCGGACACCGACAATCGCCTTGATGGCCTCAGTTCCGAATGGCGCGTTGATGACAAACTGCTCAGGGCTTGTCTCATCTCCGAAGGCGTACTTCTTCCCCCCTTTGATGAAGGCCTGGCCACGATAGACATTGGGGACGAGATGTACGACGGTTCCGTCGGCCTGGAAATAATCCAGCTTCAAGTAGGCATCCCGGTCTGACTGAACATAGATGACGAGTTTCTCGTCCTGAAGAAAGCGGCCTTCAGGTTTATTAGTCCAGACCTTGAGCCCGAATGCCGGCTTATCCGGAACAAGAGCGCTGTGGGCATCCTGGGCGATCTCCTTGGCGGCGATCCGCTGCTTAATCATGTCCTCCATCGACACAGGGCTTATCTTTGCGGTGAGTGTGATGCAGATCTCCTGAGCTTTGCGGTCCTCTTTCTCGATTTGAATCTCCTGCAACATTGCGGCACTGGCGGTCTGAATCAGATCTTCTTCGAGCTGAAAGTTCTTCACACGGACGGAGGATTCCACAAAAACGTGGTGGCTGCGGACGGCCTGCTCTTGGGCGATGGCCATGGCGCCTCTTCGTGCTTTCGCTGGCGTTTCTTCGTCGCCAAACTTGTAGCAGCCGCTCCCATGCACTGTTTCTAGGGATTTGGGAGCATCCTGTCCTGCAATGCTGTAGATGGGAAGGCAGAGGGTGACGCTACTGAAGACGAGTATGTACAGAATGTCGGTGGTTCGCCATGTACGTCTAGCCGATGGAGGTTTCATGGTCCTGTTCTCCTCGCAACATATGCGCGGTTCCATGGATGTTACTTTGCATCGAGAATAACCAGGACCTTGGCCTGCTTCAGGAACTTAAAGTGCTCAGGGACGCCATGGATCGTCTGCACATCGGCATCACTCACGACCAGATCGGTGCGATTATTTCCGCTAGCCCGAAGCGCTTTCACCATCAAGGGAGTGTTTGTGACGCGCGGGTTCGCCTGGGCGCTTGGCAGGTCCGGCACATAGATGGCAATCCCTTGTTCAGCCATGCTGCGCTGCTCGACATACGCGATCGAGTACGCCTCGTCGCCCTGCTCATTCAAAATGCGAGGTGCGAGCGCTGCGTGTGCACCAGTTCCTCGCGCATCGACAACCAAGCCTGAGTAGGACTTCGAAACGGTGTGCCCGTCCACGACGGGCTTTTTGTATTGCGGCAATGCATCAGTTCGTGGTGACGGCCTCGGAAGCACCACGCCGGAGAAATCGCCGGTCAGCTTCATCTCGACGGTCGTTTCGAACGACCCGTCTGGCATTTCTTGCTCCTTGACGAGCTTGGCTCCTTTGACCATCCCTTCAACCTTTGTACGGACTTCATCGTTTGTCGTGACAAAATTGTTGACTGTCGTGGTCGAATCGACATACACGCCTTTTACAGCCTCCAAGAGGTTCCGTAGTGCGACTGCCCATGCAGCCGTCCTCGCCATTTCTTTGGCCTGGAGTGCACTCGCAGGGTTCTTCGGAGGAATGCCGATGCCTTTGGCAGTGACAATGCCGTTCGTCCAGTCCGCCCGTCCATTGGGGGTCACCGTGTCGGTAAAGTGGCCCGCTCCTTCACCCGCGGCCTGGGCGATCACGGTTACACCACTGAAAAGGAGCGCTAGGCTGACGATCGTTGGCGCAAGCGATTGTGTCCGTGCTCTTGGCTGTTCTACCCACATAGTTAGAATCCTCCCTTGAATTATAGATATCGTCGTAGTGCCTTGCCTATTCAGCGCCGTTTCGATGACGAAGCTGGCTCAGGACCAACGATACCGTTGCCCACCCTGCTGGTCGTTTCACATTCCAGTTGGGGTTGCCACAGATTCACAACCGGTTCAAGCCCAACGCTATGGCATTACTGCATTGTTTATTCCAAACGACTGGGGAATGCAATCCCATCGACTATCGCTGGGAGGGAAAGACAGCTGTCTCCATGCAGGGTGCCGTATTTATGAAAATCGATATAGGACTATATCCATTTGGATAGCAATCAATCACAAGACTGCCAAGTCATAGGCTGTCAAAAACCTCACTTTTATCGGGAAAGTATGGCGGAGGGGGCGAGATTTGAACTCGCGGACCCCTTGCGAGGTCTCCAGTTTTCAAGACTGGCACGTTCGGCCACTCCGTCACCCCTCCATCCCATATTGAGCTAGACCGTGAGCCCGTATTATTACTCCTGGCGGCAGGTAAGCGCCCGTGAGTATCTCATTCTTTCTTTATCCGTTCCATCCCGCCCATATAATGACGCAGCGCATCCGGTATTAAGACGCTTCCATCCGGTTGTTGATAATTTTCGAGGATAGCCACGAGCGTACGGCCGACGGCTAGCCCTGACCCATTGAGTGTGTGTATGGGCTCTGTCTTCGCATCTTTTTTCCCTGCGGCTCCCTTATAGCGAATGCCGGCCCTTCTAGCCTGAAACCCTTCAAAATTACTACAAGAGGAAATCTCCCGATAGTGACTCTGGGAAGGGAGCCACACTTCGATGTCGTACGTCTTCGCAGCCGAGAATCCCATATCGCCGGTGCAGAGCGCGACGACTCGATAATGAAGTCCTAATCCTTGCAAGATTGCTTCAGCGTGACCAGTCAGCCGCTCTAGTTCCTCATACGACTGCTCAGGCTTTGCAAACGAGACCAACTCCACTTTGTTGAATTGGTGAAGGCGAATGAGTCCTTTGGTATCTTTCCCATAGGAGCCTGCCTCCCGGCGAAAACAGGGGGTATAGGCCGCATACCTGATTGGCAGCGCATTTTCGTTGAGAGTTTCATCGCGGTGGAGATTGGTCACAGGCACTTCTGCTGTTGGAATCAAGAAATAGTCTTCGTCCCGCAAGCGAAAGAGATCCTCTTCAAATTTTGGCAATTGGCCTGTCGCGGTCATGCTCGATCGATTCACCAGGAATGGCGGAAGGACTTCACGGTATCCGTGTTGTGTCGTATGGACGTCGAGCATATAGTTGATCAGGGCTCGTTCGAGTCTTGCGCCGACACCCATCATGACTGCAAAGCGTGCGCCGGTGACTTTTGACGCCCGGTCGAAGTCCAGAATGCCCAGGGCTTCACCGAGTTCCCAATGGCTCTTGGCCGGCGTCGTCAATAGGGGTGGGGATCCCCACCGACGCGCCTCCTTGTTGTCTCCTGTATCTTTACCTACCGGTACCGACGCATGGGGAAGATTCGGGATACGGAGATTGAGGTCAGTCAAGGTTTCTTCGACTGTCCGTAGTTCGTCTTCGATTGACTTGATCCGCTCACCGATTGCCTTCATGGCAACCATAGGAGTATCTGCCGGCTGTTTCTCTCGCTTGAGTTTGGCAACCTCGTCCGATCCTTTCTTCAGTTCATGGCGAAGCTGCTCGACCTGACCTGCCAAGGCCCGCCGTTGCTCGATCAGAGTGCGCAACCTGTCCCAAGGGACATCGGCGCCGCGGCGGCCAAGCTGTTGCCTGATGGTGTCAAAATTGTCGCGTAAATAGCGGAGATCGTACATAGCGGTCTATTCCTGAAAGCGCTGGAATTTAACATCGGGGTGGGGGTTAGTCAATCAATCGGGCTACAGCAGTCACTGTGGAATGTACAGATTCACCCTGTTGACAGAAGTTGTCGGATTGAGGACCATATTGCGATGCGCATCGTGACGAATCCACCCAATCCGTTTGAGTCACAGCACCGGGATCTTTTGGAGCCTGCTCCCCCTGTGGCGCTCCAGATGTTTGATGATGCTACCAGGGACATTCTCAGTCGGAACGACAGTCCTGATTTGCCATTTCGTTGGAGCCTGAACCCCTATCGAGGCTGCTTCCACGCCTGCGCGTATTGCTATGCGAGACCCACGCATGAGTATTGGGGGTTCGGCGCAGGGAGTGATTTCGAGTCTAAGATCATCGTGAAGCGGGAAGCCGCAGCGTTGCTTCGCCGGACGTTCGAAAAACCTTCCTGGAAGGGCGAATTGATTCTGTTCTCAGGAAACACCGATTGTTACCAGCCGTTGGAGGCTTCGCTGGAATTGACGCGGGCTTGTCTGGACGTCTGTGCTGAGTACCGGAACCCTGTCGGCATTATCACGAAAGGGGTCTTGGTGTTGCGCGACATAGATTTGCTGTGCCGGTTGCATCAGGAAGCGTCGGTTCACGTGTATTTCAGCATCCCGTTTTCAGACGATGAGGTGGCGCGCAAAGTTGAACCTCAAGCGCCATCCAGCCGGAAACGGTTCGAAGCGATGGCGAGATTGGCACAAGCCGGGATTCCCACCGGCATCTCGCTGTCTCCGATCATTCCTGGCCTGAACGATGAGGGCCTGCCTGAGCTGCTGGCTCGAGCGAAACAAGCCGGAGCAGTGGAAGCGATGGCGACGCTGCTGCGGTTGTCCGGCTCTGTGGAGCCGGTGTTCATGGAGCGAATGGCCGCAGCATTTCCAGACCGAATCACCAAGATGACGAATCGGATTCGAGATGTGCGTGGTGGAGCGATCAGTGAGGGGGCCTTTTTCGAACGTCACCATGGCACAGGACCCTATTGGGCCATGATCGAACGGTTATTCGAGGTCTCTAGACGAAAGGTAGGGTTGTCGGTGTTGCAGCCCGAGGCAATCCTCCCTACCTTTTGCAGGCCGGGAATCGAACAGCCCACGTTATTTTGAAGTGGGACAGGGAAAGGAGCGAAGATGAAACACAATCCCGGGTTCCTCAAATTGGTCGATGCGGCACGGGCAAGGGTCAAGGAATGTACATTGGCCCAGGCTAAGACCATGCTCGATCGAGGTGAGGCCGTGCACTTTCTCGATGTGCGTGAGGATCACGAATTTGCGAAGGATCACGCGAAAGGGGCTCGTCATCTGGGAAAGGGAATTATCGAACGCGATGTCGAGACGCTNNCAAATGGGCTACAGCAATGTGGTGTCGATGGATGGAGGCATTACAGGCTGGCGGAATGCGGGCTACCCGATGGAGCGATGATGGAACCTCGGAGCGGCCAAGGTTCCATCAATCCCGGAGCGCGAACTCAGGCTCCATAAAGGACACGATTACTTGCTGTTGACCCGATCGAATTCCTTGATGACTTGGTCGGTTAAGTCGATGGTATCCTTGTTGTAGATCACGATTTTCACCGTTTGTTCGCTGCCTTTGTCGACGACGAGAGCGAACCCGCCTTTTTCAGCGACGGCCTTTGTGGCTAAGGAAATTTTCTTCATATACTCGTCGACTAACTCCTTCTGCTTGCCCTGTAGTTCCTGATTAAACTCTTGCGCGCGTTTCTGAAACTCTTGAACCTTGGTGCGGAATTGCGTTTCTTTTTCTTTTTTCTCTGTGTCGCTTAACTTCGCGGCTTGCTCCTTGAGTGTCTTCTCCGTATTGCGCAATTCCTCTTCGTCGCCGGACAACAACTTCTGCCTCGTGGACACGTATTCTTTGAGACCGTCCAACGCTTTTTTGCCTGCTTTAGATTTTTCCAAAACAGCCTGGGGGTCGACAACGCCCATCTTGAAAGCCTCGGTAGCCTGTGCAGCAGGAAGAGCGGTGAGAAGGAATAGGCCTGCCGCGGCCAAGGGAAGGACGGTTCGCTCCACGAAGGTTCTCATTCTATGCATAACTCGCGCTCCTTGTTGAGAATAGATGCGTCCAGTGAAACTGTTGCGAGAATAACTTGGAGGGCAAATCCTGTCAAGGGACCGGAGTGCGCGGAGGCTAGACGAAGTATCGGCTGGTGTCGAACTTGTACTCAGTGTTGTCGATCAAGCGAATAATGTTGTGGCGGAAATCTCCAGCTTCGTCTTTCTCGGTCAGGTCTATTTCTGGACCGTGATCGATCGAATTTCCCTGTGGATCTGTGATGACTTTGATGAAAGGCCGCTCGGCATCTGCTTTGTCCGCAGCCGGCTTAAGCACAACTGCCAATTCATTCGTATCCAGCATGACCAAACTACCGATGGGGATAATGCCGACACAGTTTACGAACAGTTTGAGCAACACAGAGTCGAATGCTTTCCCGGATTTTGACAGCATCATGTTCAATACTTTCGACGGGGACATGGGTTCCCGACGGTAGACACGAGAGGAGGTCATGGCGTCGTAACAATCTGCGATCGTCAGGATGCGGCCTGTCAGTGAGAGTGTCCAGGGCACGGTCAGCTTCGGATAGCCTGAGAAATCTAGGTTCATGTGGTGCTCGAAGGAGGCTGCTGCCATGCGGCCAGGTAAATTGGTGAGACCTCTCATTTTTGAAAGACTCAGGACTCCTTCCGTGGGGTGGTTGCGCATGGCCACCCAATCCTCATCGGTGAACTCGCCAGGCTTGTTGAGGACCTCCATGGGAATGGTGGATTTGCCCATATCATGGAACAGTGCCGCAAGGCCGAGGTCAGCCAATTCCGCTTTGGGGTAGCCAGCTCGATTGGCCAGGGCCATGGACAGCAACGACACATTGACCGAATGGTTATGGGTGTATTGATCATGGCATCGAAGGGTGGTGAGGCCGAGGACTGCGGTCTCATCGTCCACCATACGATCGATGATGTTTTGGATCGCGCGCTTCGCTTGTTTAAAGCTGATCTTTCCTCCCTCATGGGCCGATTGTGTCAGCGCCCCGACTGATCCTGCCAGTTTGGAATAGCCGTTCTTCGCGTCTTGTTTCCATTGCGCCTTCGGATCCGTGCTTCCCCTTTCCGGCGCTTTGCGGATTTGCAGCTGCCGTTGTTCTTCCAGGGCGATGCCTTCGATCCTCCGTGCGGTGATTTCCTTTTGAAGGTCTTCGATGGTGTTGTTGCCTGGATCAAGGCTGACAAAGAGCGCGGCGAACTCACGCAGGTCCTTCGACTCCACGATCAACGAGAATGTCACGCCGCCGATTTTCCAGGCGTTCAATACATCGATGATACTGGTGGCCACGGCCATCTGCTGCGCCGTCACTTTCAAATGACTGTCTCCGAGAAACAAGAAATCGTTTTGCAGGCGGAGTGTGACCGGTTGGTCGTGCGCCATAGTTTTAATCAAGGTCAGAATCGCATCGACGGGTTTATCCAGCGCCGTGTTCGTGCGCTCGTAGATGCGGGAGGTTTTAATTAAAACGTTCAACTGGGTGACCAGTTGAATTCCCAGCATGACCATCTGCTGGTCAAGAATGTCTCCGGCTTCCGAGCCTCGGGCGATCTTGTGCGAAAGGGATTTTTCGTGGGTGAGGATAGGCTGGGCCTGTTCATTGTCGATCGAGGCCTCTGTGGTTTTGATGTCGCTCACGGCTAAGGCTCCTTACTTATGATGCAGCCTGCTTGAGATGCTGTTGTCGCTGGGTCTGGGCGATCGCAGTGGTGCAGGCCTGTCGTATCGCGGCGCCACCTTTTTTCTGACCCAGTTCAAGGGTGGCGATGGCGGCTGGGCTGGGCGACCGCCCTAAGGTCTCTGCGGCGAGAACAGCGAGTTCTTCCTTTTTCTTGCGGTTCGTCCAGGACCGCTCCGTGATCAAACTTTCAAAGAGTGGAAGGCACTCGTCGCCGCTGGTGGCGCGCACCGCTTGGAACACGGCGCGTTTTTCGCCGAGGGCCCGATCCATGAATGGTTCTGCCGATATCAGAGGCGACCAGGTAGAATAGGGAATCTTGTAGTTGCCGGTCATGAGCAACTTGAGCGCTGCAAACCTGATCGACTCCTCGGTGTCGTTCAAGAATGCGGCCAGCTTGGCCCCGTTTCCGTTAGGGCGGAAGATCCCTATGGCTTTGACGACTTCTTTCCGTATCTGTACGTCCGGATAGCGCACCAACTTTTCAACCGCATCTGCAAATTGGGGTTTGTTCCATTTGAGCAGGATCGCAAGAAGGTTTTTGACATAGCGAGGGCGACGGTCTGACAAGCCACGGAGCACGTGATCGGGTTGATCCTTCGCAAGTGTCTCAAGGGCCTCAACGACGATCGCTTGATGGGCCGGCGTTTCTAGATTCGCTAGGAGGGTACAAAAGGCGGGGACTGCCGTCGCCGTCATCGACAGCAAGACCGCCGGCAATCCTTCGGTGACTGCATCGGGGGTCTTGTTCAAATAGGTCTCGATCAGTTTGACACGTTCGGAGTTGCCAAGGTTGTGAAGCAGGTCGGCCAGTTGTTTCTTGTGATCGTCGCTGAGATCCGGTCTGACTTCAGCTGTGACATGTAATAGTCCGAGTACGCTGTCTAACACAGTCCATTTTCCCTGAGCCGTCAATGAGTCGAGGACATTTCCCCAGAGGGCGAGCAGCTTCGTCAAGATCGCAGGAGATTTTTCGGACGCCAAGATCGCGGTGAGCATATCCAAGAGGTAGGTCATATTATCTCTGGCGCTCTCCGCCGCGATCTCTGTCGACAAGGCTGCGAATTCTGTTTCGGACACATCGTAGCCCTGGCGGCCGGATTGGAATTGGCCAGCCCTTCCGGATGGCGTGTTACCGGAAGCACTGTTTCCATCGGCTCCGAGGCCCTTCTCCTTCCTGGATTTGGCCTGTTCCCGATCCAGGAGTTCCCGTAAATTGGATTCCAATAGATGCGTCGTTTCTGCGGTAGGGAGGGAAAAAATATCCCCACCGATCGAGGCTTTGGCGACTTCCTCGGCAGTGACTATGGTAATCGTGGCGAGGTTCTTAGACCATAAACGCGTGACGATGTCGTCATCGTCTTCTTCGGAATCGAGGTCGCTCCACAGCGAATCGAGGAAAAAGGAGAGGTCTTCAGCGGCAAGTCCTTCAAGAAACGCGAGCTCTCGAATACCGTCTGCGTAGAGCTTGAACGCGACGCTTTCATTGCTCGACTCTTGCTCGGATCGGTAGACGACATTCCCGTTGAAGTACAGCTCGGAGCGTTGAATAAGAAACCCCAATTTGGAGTAGGTCGTGAGGTGAGTCGTGAGCCCCTCGAACAACTCTTGAAAGAACTTTTGCGCCACAGGGTTCGCTGTTCCGTACGTCCGGCGGGACTTAGCGGTTTTGTCCAAGAGTGCGAGGACTCGCTTGACGGAGACCAATTCCGGATCGGCTGGCTCTTTTGCGGAGACGAGCAGCGGTGTGTTGTCATCTGGTTTTAGCTCGTCCATGATGAACAGTCGTACCCTGGAGGTGCTGAATCGTCAAGGAAATAGCCGGTCTTCACCAGTTTTCGGCTGAAGAATTTCAGGGAAATTTCTTGTGCCTGAAGTCATGGGAATGGGCATTGTGAACCTCCTGTCTCGATCGGTAGAATCCAGCTGACATGACGATTGCCCAGATCCATATCGTGTGTTTTGGAGACAGCCTGACCGCGGGGTTTCAGTCACCCACTCCTGACAATCCTCAAGGTACTGAGACGCCGTATGGGCGGTTTCTGCAAGAATTGATTGGGCCTGTCGTGCGCGTGTCTGTAAGCGGTATCTGCGGTGAATTGACTGGTGAAATGGCGATGCGGTTTCGGTCGGCTGTCTTGCAGCACCAACCGACGCATGTGGTGATTCTTGGCGGAACGAACGATCTTGGGTGGAACGCCGCGCCGGCAGACATTTTTCGCAACCTCCTCAAGATGTATGAACTGGCTGTAGCGGCCAGGATCAAGCCTGTGCCGGTGACCGTCCCGTCGATCAGAGCGGGTGACGATCTTCGCAGTGAGGAGGGGCGCCGGTGGTTTGCAGCGCATCTTGAACGGCGGCGTGAGCTTAACGGATTCATTCTTCGCTACGCGGAATCGAAACGGTTGTCAGCCTTCGATCTTTTTACGGCCACGGTAGAACCAGAGACCCAACAACTCGCGGCCCGATACTCTAATGACGGATTGCATCTGACCACGGCCGGATATCGGCTGATCGCTGAGCGGTTGTACCAAGAGATATTTGTTGCGGTGTCGGCGGGAGGATCGTGACGAGAGGAGATCTTGGTGCGTGAGGTCACTGATCGGGACTTCGACCGCGTTGTAGAACAGGCAGGATTGCCGGTGCTGGTGGAGTTCTGGAAGCCTGGATGCGGGAGTTGCCGGGCGCTGATGCGGGAACTTGAGAAACTGGAGCGTGACGTGGCCGGCAAGGTGCTGATCCTGAAAATGAACGTTGAGGAGAATTTCCAGATTCCAGCAGAGCTGGACGTTCGCTCGTTGCCGGCGTTGGCTCTCTATCGTGAGGGAGAGTTTGAACGGTTTATCGGCGGGCTGGGAACCAGAGCGGAGATTGTCAAGCAGCTCTCGCTAGAGTAAGAGTCGGCTACAGGGTCCGCCAGGTCCGCCCATCCTTCTCAATGAGGCGATCGGCCTCGACCGGCCCACAGGATCCTGCCTGATATTCAGGCAGCCACCGCAATCCCTGTTTGTGCCACCCTTCCAGAATCTTGGTGATCCAGGCCCAGGAGGCTTCAACGGCGTCGCGCCGCATGAACCGGGAGGCATCGCCGGCCATCACGTCCAGGAGCAATCGTTCATAGGCCTCCGGCGATGGACGTCCGAAGACGTCGCTGTATTGAAAGTCCATTTCAACCGGATGGGTCTGCGCGCGGGTTCCCGGAACGCGCGAGACGATGCGGAGAGAAAGCCCTTCTTCCGGCTGGATACGGAGCGCCAACACGTTCGGCGGCTGAGGTTGTTGTGCATTGGCGTTGAACAGAATTTGCGGGATGTCTTTGAATTGGACGGCGACCTCGCTGGCCCGATGGGGGAGCGCTTTCCCAGTGCGCAGATAAAAGGGCACGCCGGCCCAGCGCCAGTTTTCCACAAAGCATTTAAGTGCGACATAGGTTTCCGTCGTCGAATCAGGATGAATTCCGTTCTCGCGACGGTAGCCGGGGATAGGATTGTCATGGGCTGTGCCTGCGCTGTATTGGGCGCGGACGGTCACCTGCTCGACATCTTGATCGGTGATGGGTCTGAGGCAACGGAGGACCTCCATCTTTGCGTTACGCACCACATCCGGATCGAGGGAGTACGGAGGTTCCATCGCAACGAGGCACAGGAGCTGGAGCATGTGGTTCTGCACCATGTCGCGCAATGCGCCGGCTTCTTCGTAGTAGCTGGCCCTCGTCCCGACTCCTTCCGCTTCGCTGACTGTGATTTGCACATGGTCGATATACTTGTGGTTCCAGATCGGCTCGAAGATGCTGTTGGCGAACCGGACAACCATGAGATTCTGAACCGTTTCTTTACCCAGATAGTGGTCGATGCGGAAGATCTGCGATTCATCGAACACACGTCCTGTCACATGGTTGATGGCTTGGGCTGAGGCCAAATCGCGGCCGACCGGTTTTTCGACGATGATGCGGGCATAGGGCGTATGAGCCTCCGGCTTTGTTGCCAATCCGGCTTGCTCAAGTCCTTCGCATACGGACCCAAATGAACTGGGAGGGATGCTCAAATAGAAAATTCGGTTTCCGGGTAGCTGGAGATTCCGCTCAATCTCTTCAGCTCGGGACTTCAGTGTGGCATAGGTGCTCGGATCATCGTTTCCTCCCGACACGTAAAAAAGTCGTTGTGCGAAGTCCTTCCACTTGTCCTCCGCCAAGGCTTGCCGGGAATGTGTCACGACGCCGTCGCGAAGCGAGGCGCGGAACGCCTCGTCGGTCATCGACGTACGGCCTAATCCGATCACTGCGTAGTTTGGCGGAAGGAGTCCGTCGAGGAGCAAATTGTAGAGGGCAGGAATTAGACGCCGACGCGCCAGATCGCCGGAGCCACCGAAGATGACAAGGGTGCAGGGCTCGACCGGAGGGATCGTTTCCTGTGAAGGGCTGATATCGATCCGTGGGCTATTGGGTGGCATAGGGCTCCGGTGTTAACGGCGAACCGCGTGACCGCCGAAGGCGTTCCGCAGCGCGGCCAGCATCTTTTCGGCAAAGGATTCGGTTTGCCGGGATCGGAATCGAGTGAACAGGGCCGTCGCGAGCGTCGGGACTGGTACATCTTTTTCGATGGCATCGGCGATCATCCAGCGACCCTCGCCCGAATCCTGCACATAGCCTTTCAACTGTTCCAGTCTGGGATCCTCTTTCAACGCGCCCGCAGCCAATTCCAAAAGCCAGGAACGGACGACGCTGCCATGCATCCAGAGGTCTGCAATGTTTGCAAGGTTGAGTTGGTAGTCGCTTTTCGCCATCAGCTCGAAGCCCTCTGCATACCCCTGCATCATGCTGTACTCGATTCCATTATGCACCATTTTCACGTAATGTCCGGCGCCGACTCCGCCGACGTGAGCCCAGCCCGCCTCTGGAGCCAGCGTGGTAAAGACCGGCGCAAGCCGTTTCACCGGGGCCTCCTCGCCACCGACCATCAGGCAGTAACCGATCTTCAACCCCCAGATGCCTCCGCTGGTGCCGGCATCGACATAGTGAAGCTGCTTCGTCTTGAGGTCCGCAGCCCGTCGAACATCGTCGTGAAATCTGGTGTTGCCGCCATCGATGATTGTGTCGCCCGGGTGGAGCAGTGCCGCCACAGCCCGCACTGTCTCCTCCGTCGGTGCGCCCGATGGGACCATAATCCAGACTGCACGTGGAGCCTTGAGGTGTCCGATGAGGTCGGCTAACGACGAGGACCCGACGCAACCAACGTCTTCGGCTTTCTTGATCAATTCCGCAGATCGATCGTACACCACGACTCGATGCTGGCCACGCTGCAACCTGGTGACCATGTTCATCCCCATCTTCCCAAGTCCAATGAACCCAATTTCCATAATGACTCCTTCTGGTACGGTCACGGCGGACAGTACCTTGCGGATGAGGCTTCCCTGGCGAAAGCTGCCCTTTCATCAGAGCTGCCTATATGAAGGACTGATAGACCCTACGCGACAGCAGTCCGAGAATCAATTCATGAGTCCGGGAGTCCCGTCAGTCGATTCTGGCAGGATTCGGAACGTCCTTAAAAAGAGTATCGGCTAAATCGCGGCCTAAGTTGAGCCGCTCCGGCAAGGTCGCTGCTGTGAGGAACCGCGCAGCCAACTCTCCTAGCCCTGCATCGCGGGACGCGATGAATTTCGGGACATCACCTGGTGCTGTGAGCCAGAAACCTCGTAGCCGGAAGAACGCGCTGACGGCATCATCGAAAAATATCGAGAGTAGGTACTGGGCCGTGGCAGGTTTGTCGGCCAGATCCCGCGCTTTTCCCAGCCAATGAAAACACTCTGCCTTCATCCGAATCTGTTCATTGATATTGACCGGCGGCGGCCCCTGGCGAAATCGTTGGTTGGCTCGTTCGATGAGCCTGGCGCCGATGTTTTCGTGATCGAAGAGGACGCGGGCTTTCCGTAACAGAGATGGCAGGCGCGGCGAGTGGGGGATGTCTTCCTCGAGTTCTTGATGTCCGCGATAGCGGATATCGGCCAGACGGTCGGCAACACGGACGATCTCGTGGCCATCGGCCTGCCCTTTGACGAGCGCAATGAGATCGATGTCGCTGTGGGCTGTGATGGCTCGTCGAACGCTGGACCCTACGAGGATGATGCTCACGAGATCGCCTCCGCGGCGGCCTCGGACGTGGCGCAATGCCAATGCCACAAGTTCTTCGAACCCGGGCTCATCGATCGGATCAGGCTGTTCCGGCGGCTCTGGTACCGCGAGCAGTTCCGCCTGTAACTCTTCTGAAGTCGGGATAGGGTGGGTGGCTGAGCTGTCCATGTTTAGGCTCCCTGTGCGAGCTGAATGTGTTCCGGGAGCGATTCCAGCCAATCCTCGAACGGTTGGTCGGCATCGACGATGATTTCCCATTTTCCATTGGTCAACCGTCGGACGACACCGGGACTCTCCGGAGACAAAGGGATTTCGACCCACTCGCGGTTCAGTCCCAGCGAGTCAGTGACCCCAAGGATTCGGCTGATCTGTTTGAACGACACGACGTCTAACGGCATTGATATTCCACTCGCGGCATTCTAGATTTCAAGGCGAGCAGTGTCAATGAGCGGGTGGTTCAGTTCCCCAATACACGGGCAAAGATTTTGCCGGCTTCTTCGATCATGGCGCCGGAGATATCCAGGTGGGTGACGGCGCGAAAACTGTTTCCGCCGATGGCATTGATCAAGACCCCATCCTGCTTCAAGGCGGCAACGATTGCCTGGGGAGTCAGGTGGTGTCCGATCACATCGAAGATCACGATGTTCGTATCGACATCTTGAGGGTTGATCCTGACCGTCGAAATGTGCTGCAGCTGCCGAGCCAGTTGCTTGGCATGGTCGTGGTCGTCTTTCAATCGTCCGATATGATGTTCGAGCGCATAGATGCCGGCTGCTGCGAGAATGCCGGACTGCCGCATGGCGCCACCATACATGCGGCGCAGACGCTTGGCCTTATCGAGCAGTGTTTGATCATTCATCATGAGCAGCGAACCGACCGGGGCCCCCAGCCCTTTCGAAAGGCACACCGACAGGGTGTCGAAGTGCTGGGCGTAGGAAGCCGGCGGTAGGGTGGTGGCAGCAACGGCATTGAAGAGCCGTGCGCCGTCCAAATGCATCGGGATGCCATGGGTGACAGCTACGGCGCGAATCCGCTCAATTGTCGCTAGCGGATAAATCGTTCCGCCTCCGCTGTTATGCGTGTTCTCCAGGCAGATCAGGGCCGTTTGAATCGTGTGCGGTTCCTTGGGACGAACTGCCGCCTCAACCTGCTCTGGTGAGATGAGGCCGCGGCTTCCTGTGACCCAATGGAGTTGGACGCCTGCCAGAGCTCCCGCCGCGCCCTGTTCGTACCGGACGATATGCGCCGTGCTTTCGACGATCACTTCTTGCCCCGGCTGTGTGTGGAGGCGAATGGCGAGTTGATTGCCCATTGTACCGGACGGCACGAACAGGGCGGCCTTTTTCCCAAACATCGCCGCCGCCATCTCTTGGAGGCGATTCACGGTGGGATCTTCGCCGTAGACATCGTCGCCCACATCTGCGCGCGCCATCGCTTTCCGCATGGCATCGGTGGGTTTTGTAACCGTATCGCTGCGCAAGTCAATCATGGAGTGTTCGTGGACAGGCTGTAAGTCACTTTGTCCTGCGCATTCTAGCAAATTTTCTTTCTGCGCGGGAAGGTCGATCAAGGCAGGATGCCGTTTGTGCATGTGGCGTCAAGGCAAGCGCCCGTCGGAGATCAATACAGAGCCGGGCGGAGCTGTTCCGGTCTCTTGAGCGTACCACTCTCCATTGGGGGTATTACGGGATGCATCCTGCTTACAGTAAGACCGTGATTGAGAATAGATGTCGTATCGGAATAACCAAGTTATCGCTTGCCACGTCTTTTCAACGGCCGCCGTTGTATCTTAGGGGGAGTGAGTAACGAGAATCATCTCGCTAGTTCTTCCTTCTTGCTTTACCTGCGAAAAAATCGCGTGGTATAGTCCGCTGCGCACAGTGCTGGTGTGATTGTTTGTGTGGATGTACGTTTCGCGAGGCTTAATATGGTTGAAGTTCCAGTTAAGATATATATTGATAAAGTATTGAAAGACTGCAGATCTATCGCGAGACAACTTGCCATGCTATCAGGCCCTCTGAAAGAGAAGGCTTTGCGGGCGATGGCTGATCGGTTAGCCGCTGACGAAGAGAGGATACTGGCGGCGAACGAAAAGGATGTCGATGCGGTTGGGAAGTCGTTCGAGGCTGATGTCAAGAAGGACCGGATGAAGGCTGCTGTCGCTCGCCTGCGGATGAGGCCAAGCGATATCAAGGAAATGGTTGACCGTCTTCGGATGATTGCGGATCTGCCTGATCCGGTCGGCGCAGTTACGTTACGGCGGGAGCGGCCAGATGGATTGCAGGTCAGCCGTGTCCGAGTTCCGATCGGAGTGATCGGCGTGGTGTCGGAGCTCAGTCCGCTCATTACGGTGGAGTCGATCGCATTGTGTCTCAAGGCGGGTAACCTATGCGTCTTTCGTGGCGCGCCGGAGTGGGGCCTGACGCAGCAGGCTATTGCAACCGGCCTGCGAGAAGCTGCGGAGCAAAATGGAATACCTCCCGGCGCATGGATCATCATCGAACGTCAGGAGAAAGAGGTCGCAGTCGAACTGATTCGGGCCGGTAAAAGTCTCGATGCGATTATTCCTCGTGGCGGGGCCGGTCTCAGAAGAGCTGTCGTCGAACAGGCGAAGATGCCGGTGTTGTGCGACGACGGAGGACTCACGCAGATGTATGTGGATGCTGATACGGATTTGCCGATGGCTCAGAATGTGGCGATCAACTCCAAGGTACAGAAGGCCATCGCCTCGAATTCACTCGATACACTGCTGGTGCAACAGGTGATTGGGCGACAGTTTTTGCCCCCACTCGTCAACCGCATGCTCGAAGAATTTAAGATCGAGGTGAGAGCCTGCCCCAAGACTATGGCGCTCATGGGACAAATGGCGATGACCGGGCATGCCTCGATCATTGCGGCAAAAGAGGAGGATTGGCACACGCAATTTCAGGGACCTGTGTTGGCCGTCAAAATGGTTGCGGATCTTGATGAAGCGTTGGCGCACATCGTGGCGCATGGTCCCTGTCTCACCGCTGTCATCGCCACCACGAGCTATGAGTCGGCCTTGCGATTCACACGCGAAGTGGACGCCAGCGCGGTCTTTGTCAATGCATCGTCCCGTCTCAATGCCGGTGACAGTTACGGTATGGGCGCCGATATTGGGCTCAGCGGCTCACGTCTCCATGCCAAAGGACCGATCGGTCTGGAGCAGTTGACCTGCGAGAAGTATGTCGCCTTCGGTTCGGGCCAATTGCGGTTTCCGCATCCGGTGCCGGAAGCGTATTTCGACGCAATCATGCTCAAGAGACCATAGGCGCCTGCTGAAAACGCTCTCCAGCTTCGTTCTCAGTCGTTCGAACCACTCAACGTACCCTCACCGCGTACGCCTTGTGATTCGCACTCCTTGCGGCTTCGCTGGAAAGCGTTTTCAGCAGGCGTGCCGAGGTGGAATCAATGATCAACGACTCACTAGTGCAATCGCTCCATTCGCACTTGGCCTGGTGGAGGCTCAAGCAGTTCACGTCCGACGCCGACTATTTTAGCTGGCAGCATGCGCAGCTTTCCCCCGCAGACCTGGCTCATCTCACCACATTGGCCGGACAAAAGCGTGGAGGGGATCGTGGCGATGAAATTGCTTTCTACGATCTGACCGCTCAGCCACAGATTCTCCCAGTCTTGTACAGCCAACGCTACGAATACTACTGCACAATCGGTTCACGGGTGGCAGCACGTTTCGGAAACGCGGATCGAATCCTCGACTTTGGCTGTGGTGTCGGAATTCTGACGACATGGTATGCGGCACAATATCCCGAGAAGCAGTTCGTCGGCATCGATCGCTCGCCAGCATCGCTCGCCATCGCTCAAGAAAAGGCACAGAAGCTTGGCCTGAGCAATCTTCAATTCGAGTGCGTCGATGCCGAGGCCGGACACGTTCAGGAATCGTACGATCTGATTGTGGCCACCCATGCACTGATGCAGTCCGAGCACGATCCTGGGATTCCAAGCCGTAATTGGCAGACCTTTGAGCGCGCTCGCGATGTGAAGCAGCAGCTTGCGTTCGAACAACGAACGGGCATCGGTGTACGACTGGATTGGCTCAACGCATCATTAGTCCAGAAGGGCCGCATGATTGTGTTTGAGAAGACCAGACAGCTTGCGCGTTGCGTGCCGTTCCAGCGCGCGTTGGCCGCGAGAGGCTTGGAGTTGTCCGAAGCGTCTGAGCGGATTCGTTATCGACTCATCGAAGAAGTGGCGGATGACGGTCCCTTCTATGTCGTGCAGAAGGCGGTCGGCGGGTTACTCGACTGGGATGAATCGCCTGAGCCAGATGAAGGACGGCCGTTCGATCGAACGCGGCTGAAGACCGATTCTCACAATCCCGATGTGCCGCTCTATGAGAACCATTGGCCTTCCGCGCAGCGCATCTGGGAACAGCTTCACGACAAGCATCTTCTTAGCGAGACCACGCGTCAGGAGCCGGACGGCCGCCAGCTGCATGTCGAATTCGGTCTGGCGGAGACGTGGAGGTATCTCTATTGCGCCAACACATTTGATCAACGCCAGGTGGTGATAGTCGAACCAGCCAGAGGGGCCATGTTGGAATCCTACTACCAAGAAATTTCGAGGGGCCTACCTTAGGAGAGAATGCCGGAACAGTCAGTCGGCTTTCCGGAATGGTTAGGTTCAGGTTGAAGGAAAGCAGCGTGTGATTTTCGCTCACACGTTTGAGCCTCAGCCTGGCATGTTCGGAAATCCTGTGAGTCGTTGGGCTGCTGTCGTAGTCTTGGTCGAGATAGTAGCTCATACAATGAATGGGTGTCTCTTCATCTCCTGAAGAAGATGATTCTTCACGGTTCCCATGGGAATGCATGAGGACGATCCACTTCATGCGGGCGATCCGCTCGTTCGAAATCCTCTCGGAATGCGGTGGAAAACTCGTTGCGGATATAGGCATCGAAGACCAAGCGGTTGGTGAATGATAACCGCATCGGCGTCTGATGGCGGCTCGAAGGCTTTCGTTCCACCTCCACGATTGTGGCGTTTGAAAACCCGAATCGGTCTGCAACCCGATAGGCGCCTTCGCGATCCCAGATGACGAGGCCTCCAAGCGAGCCAAGTGTGTATTTCAGTGGGACGATGACGGCATAGTCGAGGAGTGTCGAAAAGGCGCCGGCTACGTTTCCAACTTTTGATACGACATCCTGGTTGGCTCCTGATCCGGTATTGAGATAGACCTTGAATGCCTCGGGGTATCGACGGTCGACGATGGCCTGTCCAATGCTGGGCCCTGCGATTCCCAGCACTTTGACCACCTTGTATCCATGATGAAAGAGAATCCGCGACGCTGCGGCACTCCGCTGAACGCCACCACTATGGCCTGCCAGATACAGACGGTCTTAGCGACTCGCTTGCTCCGTCACGTATTTGGCTTCACTGTAGGCTGGGCCATGCGACAGGTTGAACATGGGCCAGACGACATCGATGACTGTGCCATGTTGATAGGGTGGGCTATATACATCGTAGGTATCGGGATAACTGTGTCGGGCAAAGAGGGCCCAGAGTCCTGTGTCCTGGCCCCATTTGTTCCCGCCGTAAATGCCCCTGGACAAGAAGATTTTTTGGCGAATATCCGGAGGGAGTTCGTCCCGCTCCATTCGGTCGCCTCCAGAATTGTATTGGAATAACTGCCCCACCAGAGGGATCTCGGTGAGGAGGCGATAGAGTCCTTCCTCGGCCCCTCTGTGGGTTTGTGTGGTGGCTTCCACGTAGAGGGCATCCCAGGCTGTGATCACATTTCCTGCCGGATAGTTCCAGGCGTCGCGTCCGAAGAGGAGCCCGGCCATTCTGCTGAAAGGCAATTTCGCGATTTCAAACGCGGCATTCTCCAGCCCGATCACGAGGGAGAAAGGGTAACCGGTGTAGCGCCACGGATGTTCATACCATGGCGATATTGTGTCCTGCGTTGCCTTCGAACGTTTGGGGGACCCATTTGTGTCACGCGCGACAAACGGTTCAGGGATTGCCTCGTTCGCATAAGTCAGATCATAGCCGATCAGTTGAACCGGGTGTTCTTTTTTTGAGGTTGCTTCCTCCTTGAAGTAAAACGTCACACCATAGCGAACAAGCGTCCGATCCTCATCCCAGGGCGTAAGCTCCCCTGTCAAGGAGACACTTCCGTAGGAGAACTTCTGGCTTCAAGTTGGGCTCG
>CXWL01022785.1_pt1 | contig 29025 bp, 28 predicted proteins | sample 590931 | NCBI WGS metagenome assembly CXWL01 (sample SAMEA3498368, study PRJEB10139) | groundwater metagenome | biome: water well; material: biofilm material | place: Germany | collected 2015-04-27 | reverse complement strand
TTGTACCGACAGTCCGGCGGCATCACGCGCGTCAACGGCACGCTGCAAGCCGGCGCGGGCATCTTCATCGACGACGGCATGCTCAAGGGCACCGGCACGATCGTCGGCAACGTCGTGCTGGGCCCGCTGGGCCAGTGGCAGCCGGGCAATTCGCCGGGCACCATGACGGTGGTGGGCGACGTCGCGCTGGAGCGCGCCGATACCTTCGCACCGGGCGGGCTGGAGATCGAAATCGCCGATGCCGATACCTACGACCAGTTGGTCGTCAGCGGCACCCTGAGCTTCGCCGCGGACTCGCATGTCAACCTGGTCTTCCTGGCCGGCTATTTGCCCACCGACGGCGACAGCTTCGGGTGGTTGCGCGCCAGTGCCGTGGTGGACCAAGGGGTGGCCACCGGCGTCACCGGGCTGCCCGCCGGCTGGAGCATCGGCACGACGCTGGCTGGCGCCGGCGCCAGCGTCGAGATCACCTACGACCTGGCCACGCAGATCGCCACCAGCGGCAATGTCAGCGTCGCGGCGGGCGAATTTGCCATGAACGGCGGCGCGTCCTGGGCCGGCATCCAGCGGCTGGACAACGCGGGCTCGTTCTCCAATCGCGCCAACGGCTGGCTCGGCGTCAACGGCGACCTGACCAACCTGGCCGGCGCCACCTTCAGCAACCGCGGCTACGCCAGCGCAGACATGACGGTTGAAAACGCCGGCACGCTGCGCAACCGCGCCGGCGGGGAATTCACCAGCCACGCGTATTTCGGCAATGCGGGGCTGGTGGTCAACGAAGGCACGTTTACCAACGCGGGCCAACTGGTCAACCACTGGGGCGGCCGCTTCGACAACCGCGGCGTGGTCGACAACCAGGGCGGGCTGATCATCAACCGGGGCGAATTCGTCGTCGGGCCGGGCGCCGCGGTGCTGGGCAACGGGCGCTACGAGCAGGATGGCTGGGACGCGGGCGTGGCGACGCGCGTCGACGGCCGGCTCGAGGCCAGCGAAATCACAATCCAAGGCGGCACGCTCACCGGCAGCGGCGTGCTGGCCGGGCCGGTGACGCTGTGGTCCGGCGCGACCGTGCAGCCCGGCAATTCAGCCGGCCTGCTGACCGTCGAAGGCAGCCTCAACGCGGACGGCAACCTGTTCATCATCGAACTCGCCGGGCCGACCAGCTTTGATCGCCTGGCGGTCAGCGGCGACGCTGTCTTCAACTACAACTGGGTTGCCTTCCGCCTGGTCGGCACCTATGTGCCGGCGATCGGCGATGGCTATCTCTGGCTCACCGCCGGCGGTGCCATGAACGGGCTGGCCACGGTGAACTGGCGCGTCGAGATGGCCGACGGCGCGGGCGGCTATACCACCTGGGCCGACGCAAATTATTCGCCCGACGGCATGCAGATCGCCTTCAGCGGCGACCACATCGCCTTCAACGCCGCGCCGGTGCCCGAACCCGAAGCCTGGGCCTTGTGGCTGGCCGGCCTGGGCATGGGGCTGTGGCGCTGGCGACGCACCGCATCAGCGTAGCGCATCGTCGCAGCCGGTCTTGCCAGGCGCGGCCTGCGCGGCCGGGGCGAACTGCAGCGAGTTGCTCTCGTACCGCAACTTGGCATCTCCTCCGAAGTACCTGGCCAGACGTGCCGCAGTGTCCGCTTGACGGTCTTCATCGATGCCATGGACATCGATGCTGCTCAACGCGAGGGGCTGTACCGGTTGATTCCAGCGATCCACGCGGAGAAGACAAAGTTCTACAGTTCCCTCGCGAGGGATGAGGCGATTGTGGGCAGCGCCCACGGCTGTCGACACGTCGCGCCAGCTTGCCAATCGTCGCCCGTGCGGTGTCTGTCGCGGGCCGGCTCCATACACTGCAGCGCCATGAAGATCAATCGGCAACTGCTGCTCTCGTCCTGGCGGTCCCGGTTCACGGGCGACAAGACCCGCGTCGGGCCGCCCTGGCTGCAACTGGCGTGGACGGGCGCGTTCTGTGCCGCGATCGCGCTGCCATTCACAGTCGTCGGATTTGTCCTGTTCGGGCGCAACGTCGGCGATTGGCACAGGCTCGACGTCTGGGCGGCCTGGTACGGCAGCAACCTGGTCATTGCTCTGTGCATCGGCTACACGATCGATGCGCTGTTCGCCATCGGCCGGCGATGGATCGGCGGCCCGCATCGGTTGGGCGAACTCTCCACATGGCGACGCGCCTTGCTCTTCTACGGGGTGCCCGTGCTCGGCGTATTGCTGGGCTGGCCGGTAGGCATGATGCTCGCCGGGTTCGACATCGTCGGCTGGATTGGCGGCACCTCCTGGGGGATGAACGTGGTCGCCGGCACGCTGCTGCTCGCGGCACTTATCAGTGTGCTATTCAGCCTGATTTTCTCCGCCAAGGCGCGCCAGTTGCAGGCCGAGAAGCGGGCCACCGAAGCCCAGTTGCGACTGTTGCAAGGCCAGATCGAACCGCACTTCCTTTTCAATACGCTGGCCAACGTGATCACGCTGATCGACCACGATGCGCCGCGCGCCAGGCAGATGCTGGAGGCGTTCACCGACTACCTGCGTTCTTCGCTCACCAGCCTGCGCCGCCACGATGCGACGCTGGGCACCGAACTCGATCTGGCCGAGGCCTACCTGGGTCTGCTGAAGACGCGGATGGAGGACCGGCTGCAGTTCAGCGTCGCCAGCGAGCCCGCTTTGCGTGAGGCGCTGCTGCCGCCGCTGTTGCTGCAGCCACTGGTGGAGAACGCCATCCACCACGGCATCGAACCCAAGGTCGAGGGCGGCCATGTGCGCGTGGTCGCGCGGCTCGAAGGCTCGACACTGGTGCTGGAAGTGGCCGACGACGGACTGGGCCTGGTCAGCCCGCCGCGGCGTCGCGGCGCCGGCATGGCCCTGGTCAACCTGCGTCAGCGACTGCTCGCGCAATACGGCGGCGGCGCCAGCCTGACGCTGGCCGGCGCGCACCCCGGCACGGTGGCCACGCTACGGCTGCCCTTCGAGAAGGCGGCAACGCCATGACAACCGCCTTGATCGCCGACGACGAGCCCCATCTGGCCAAGGCCTTGCAGTCGCAGTTGGCCGCGCTGTGGCCCGAGTTGCAGGTTGTGGCCCTCGCACGCCATGGGCTCGAAGCTGCCGAGCGCATCGCCGCCCTGCGGCCCGATATCGCCTTCCTGGATATCCAGATGCCCGGCCTCACCGGCCTCGAAGTGGCCCAGGGCATCGAAGGCGCCACACGCGTCGTCTTCGTCACAGCCTACGACGAATATGCCGTGCCGGCCTTCGAACAGGAAGCCATCGACTACGTTCTCAAGCCGGTCAATGCCGAGCGCCTGCAACGCACGGTCGAGCGCATCCAGCGCAGGCTGGCAACCCCGGCCGACGCCGCTGCCGACGAGCACCTGCTGGCCGCGCTCGAGCGCCTGCTGCCCGCCGCAACCGGCGCGGCCCCCGAGCGCCTGCGCTGGGTGCGCGCCAGCAACGGCGAGCTGATGCATCAGATCGACGTCAAGGAGGTGCTCTTCTTTCGCGCCGACGACAAGTACACCTGCGTGCAGACGGCCTCGGCCGAGCACCTGATCCGCACACCGATCGCCGAACTGGTGGCGCAACTCGACCCGCAGCAGTTCGTGCAGGTGCACCGCGCCACCATCGTCAACCTGGCGCACCTGGCCGGTACGCGGCGCGACGAGGCCAGCCGGCTGTTGCTGCGCATCAAGGGCCACGCGCAAGAACTGCCGGTGAGCCGCGCCTACGTGCACCTCTTCAAGGCGATGTAGGCATTGGTGTTGGCTTCCTCTGGCTCACCGCCGGCCGCGCCCTGGGCGGTCCGGCCTCGGTGAACTGGCGCGTCGAGATGGCCGACGGCGCGGGCGGCTACACCACCTGGGTCGACGCAAACTATTCGCCCGACGGCATGCAGATCGCCTTCAGCGGCGACCGCATCGCCTTCAACGCCGCGCCGGTGCCAGAACCCGAAGCCTGGGCCTTGTGGCTGGCCGGCCTGGGCATGGGGCTGTGGCGCTGGCGACGCACCGCATCAGCGTAGCGCATCGTCGCGGCCGGTCACGCCAGGCGCTGCGTGCTCTGCCTGCGCGGCCTGCAGCGGCGGCAGCGGGCGCACCGCCTCGTTGGTGGCGCGGCGCCGGCAGTCCATGCGGTCGCAAAGCGTGCCGCGCACGCGCTCGTGGGTCGTCAGGGTTTGCTTGCAGATTCGGCACTGCGTGTCCGACATCAGCGAGCCTGGGCGTGCGGGCAGGTGCCTGGGTGCGGGTGGGGCCTTGCGGCAAGCTTAGGCGAGGCGGGGTGAAAACCACGACGCGCGACATGCGTCGCTCGTCAGATCAGCCGCTTCGCGGTGGATTCTTGTGGCTGCGGCCGGGGCTGGGGCCCCTTAACTTCGCTGCGCGAAGTTAGCCTTCGCCGCAAAGCGCAGGAGGCGCTTCGCGCCTGCCGGGCCTACAGCCCGGCCGCTGCACGCAGCGCCTGCGTTTTGTCCGTACGTTCCCAGGAGAATTCGGGCTCTTCGCGGCCGAAATGGCCGTACGCCGCGGTCTTTTCGTAGATCGGGCGCAGCAGGTCGAGCATCTGCACGATGCCCTTGGGGCGCAGGTCGAAGATATCGCCGCGCGCCACGATGGCCGACAGCATCTCGTCTGAAACCACGCCCGTGCCTTCGGTATAGACCGTGATATTCATCGGCTTGGCCACGCCGATGGCATACGCCACCTGGATCTGGCACTGCTTGGCCAGGCCGGCGGCGACGATATTCTTGGCCACGTAGCGTGCGGCATAGGCCGCCGAGCGATCGACCTTGCTCGGGTCCTTGCCGCTGAAGGCGCCACCGCCGTGCGGGCAGGCGCCGCCGTAGGTGTCGACGATGATCTTGCGGCCCGTCAGGCCGCAGTCGCCCTGCGGACCGCCGACGACAAAGCGGCCGGTCGGGTTGATGAGGTACTTGGTGTCCTTGGTCAGCCATTCCTTGGGCAGCACGGGCTTGATGAGTTCCTCGCGCACGGCCTCGTAGAAGGCGTCGGTCATCTTGTGGCCCAGGCTGTACTCGGGCGCGTGCTGGCTGCTCAGCACCACAGTGTCGATGCTGTGCGGCTTGCCGTCCACATAGCGCATCGTGACCTGGCTCTTGGCGTCGGGCCGCAGGAAGGGCATGCGGCCGTCCTTGCGCAGCTGGGCCTGGCGCTCGACCAGGCGGTGGGCGTAGTAGATGGGGGCCGGCATCAGTTCGGGCGTCTCGTCGCAGGCGTAGCCGAACATCAGGCCCTGGTCGCCGGCGCCGGTATTGAGGTGGTCGTCGCTGGCGTGGTCCACGCCCTGGGCGATATCGTTGCTCTGCTTGTCGTAGCAGACCATCACCGCGCAGCCCTTGTAGTCGATGCCGTATTCGGTGTTGTCGTAGCCGATGCGCTTGATGGTGTCGCGCGCGACCTGGATGTAGTCGACGTGCGCATTGGTCGTGATCTCGCCGGCCAGCACCACCAGACCGGTGTTGCACAGCGTCTCGGCGGCCACGCGGCTGCGCGGGTCCTGCTTGAAGATGGCGTCGAGGATGGCATCCGAGATCTGGTCGGCGACCTTGTCGGGGTGGCCTTCAGAGACGGATTCGGATGTGAAGAGGAAATCGTTCGCCACGTGGGATGCTCCGGTTGGGTTGCACTGACTCTGCGCTTCGTCGCTGGTCAGTCATCCTGGAGCCGCGGCGAACGCTTTAGCGGGTTTGTTGAACCGGTGCGTCGCCACAACAGGCCGCCCATCCAGTCCGGCAGGGCTAGTTATCCTAGGCCCCTGCAGTCGCCCCGCAAGTTGTTCTTTAACTCAGGCGACGGGGCAAATTATACGAACGATGTCGATCCTGCTGCGTTGGCTTTCCCTGCGCTCGCTGCGGCTTTTGCACGCACTGGGCGGTGTCGCGGGCTGGGCCGCCTACCTGCTGTCGCCGAGCTACCGCGCAAGGTTGCGGGCCCATGCCGCGCTGGCCGGCATCAGCGTGGCGCAGAGGCGCGCCGCCGTCGCGCAGGCCGGCCGGCTCGTGCTCGAGCTGCCCCGGCTGTGGCTGCGCCCGCCCGGCCAGACCATCCCCGACCCGGTGCGCTGGCAGGGCGCCGAGCGGGTCGAATCGCTGCTCGACGAGGGCCGCGGCCTGATCCTGCTGACGCCGCACCTGGGCAGCTTCGAGATCGCCGCGCAGGCCTATGCCGAGCGCTTTGGCGCACGCCAGCCGGTCACCGTCCTCTACCGCCCGGCGCGCCAGCGCTGGCTGCGCGAGCTGGAGGCGGTGGCCCGCGCCCGGCCGGCGCTGGCCACCGCGCCGGCCACCCTGGCGGGGGTGCGGCAGATGGTGCGCGCGCTGCGCCGCGGCGAGACGCTGGGCCTGCTGCCCGACCAGGTACCGCCCGAAGGCATGGGCGTGTGGGCGCCGTTTTTCGGCCGGCCGGCCTACACCATGACGCTGGCCGCGCGCCTGTTTCAGCAGACGGGTGCGGCGGTCGGCTTGATCTGGGCCGAGCGCCTGCCGCGCGGCGCCGGCTACGTGGTGCATGTGCACGCGCTGGCCGAGCCGCTGCCGGTTCAGGGCGCGCAGAGCGAGGAGGCCTGGATGGTGGGCTGCGCCACGGCCATCAACCGCTCGATGGAATCGTTGATCCGCTGCGGGCCCGAGCAATATCTGTGGGGCTACCACCGCTACAAGCAGCCCAGGCGGTTGGCGCCATGATGGCCTTTCTGGCGCGCCTGCTGCTGGCCAAGGTCTGGTTGCTGCACTGGCTGCCGCTGGCCGTGCAGGCCGCGCTGGGCCGCGGGCTCGGGCGGCTGCTGCACCGCTGTGCCGGCAGCCGCCGGCGCGTGGCGCTGCGCAATGTGGCGCTGTGCCTGCCCGAGTTGCCGCCAGCGCAACAGCGGGCCCTCGTGGGTGCACATTTCCAGTGGCTGGCGCGCAGCCTGCTCGAGCGCGGCTTGCTCTGGTACGCCAGCCCCGAGCGGCTGCGCCGGCTGATCCATGTCGAGGGTGACGTGCAGCTGGCCGAGCGCAGCGCGCGCCCGGTGATGTGGCTGGTGCCGCACTTCCTGGCCGTCGACGTGGCCGGCGCCGCGACGCAGCTCTTCCAGCGCAAGATGGTGTGCAACGTCTATACCGAGCAGAGCAACCCGGTGCTCGACGTGGCGCTGCGCCGCGGCCGTGGCCGCTTCGGCCTGGTCGAGATGTTCACGCGCCAGCACAGTGCGCTGCCGATGGTGCGCGCCATCAGGCGCGGCAGCGCCTTCTTCAACCCGTCGGATATGGATTTCGGCCTGCGTGACGCCGCCTTCGTGCCATTTTTCGGCCACCCCGCGGCGACGCTGCTGGCGCCGTCGCGCCTGGCGCGTTCGCTGAACATGGTCGTGCAGCCGGTGGTGGCCGAGATGTTGCCCGGCGGCCAGGGCTATGTCGTGCGCTTCCTGCCGCCCTGGGAAGACTGGCCCAGCGACGACCCGGTGGCCGACGCGGCGCGCATGAACCGCTTTGTCGAAGAGCAGATCCGGCTCAACCCGGCGCAGTACTTGTGGGTGCACAAGCGCTTCAAGACGAGGCCTCCAGGTGAAGCGCCGATCTACTGAGCCCGGCCCCGCTGCCACGCCGGCCGCAGCGGCGCAGGACGCCACGGCCCTGCTGCGCCGGGGCCTGGACTTGGGTCTGGCCGATCTGGCCTGCGGCCGCGCCGAACTGCGCCAGGCGGCAGCCCGCTGCGCTGAACTGGGCGACGCGCAGGGCCGGTTGCTGGCGTCGTGCGCGCTGATGGTTTTCATCGGCATCGCCGACGACGACTACACCGGCTTCGAAGAAGCTGCCGCCGTGGTGAGCGCCGGCGGCGCGGGCTTGCCACCCTGGTCCGACCCGGGAGACGCCCTCTTGGCCGAAGCCGGCTCGCTCATCGCCGGCTGGTTCAACGCACTCGATGCGCCGCAACTGGCAGCGCATGCGGCCGCCATCGCCGCCGCACTGGACGACGCGGCCATCGCCGCGCCGCTGCGCTGCTGTGCCGGCCTGGCGGCCGTGGGCTACCACGACGTCGGCATGGACCTGGCTGGCGTGCTGTGGTTAGAGCTGGCCATGCGGCCGCTGCTGGCCGACGCGGCGCTGAGCCAGCGCTTGGTCGACGAGGCCTTCCACATGTTCGTGCAGTCGCTGTACCAGTGCCAAGACCCCGAGCGCGCCGTGGCGTTGCGCCAGCGGCGGCAATTGGCCGGGCCGGCGCCGCTGCCGGTGATCGAGCTCAAGCTGGCGCTGCTGGACGCGCAGATGGCGCTGGGCAGCGGCGACGCCGCGGCAGGCCGCGCCGCGCTGCAACGCGCCGAACCGCTGCTGGACCCGCGCGCGCCGCGGCACGCCGGTTGGTGGCACCTGCTGCACTCGCGCCTGGACCTGCTGGGCGGCCACTACCGGCAAGCATTGATCCACGCCCGCGTGGCCGTGCGCCTGACCAGCCAGAGCCAGCTGCCCGAGCGCTGGATGGGCGTGGGCGTGATGCAGGAAGGCCAGGTTCAGATGGCCCAGGGCGACTACCTGCTGGCCGTGCCCTTCTTCGAGCGCGCCGGCCGCGCCGCCAGCGGCGCGCAGGCGCAGTTCTGCTGGTGCCTGGCGCACCTGGCGCGCGCACTGCATCACTTCGAGGCCGGCGACGCCGTCGTCGGACGCCAGCAACTGAGCGCCGGCCTGGCCCTCGCGCGCGAGCTGAACTGGCAGAATTTTTTTCGTGCCTGCCCACGCGTGGCGGCCCAGGTCTGCGCCGCCGGGCTCGAACATCACATCGAAACCGCGTTCGTGCACGAGGTCATCCACGCGCGCGGCCTGGACGCCGTTCGGCCCGACCTGGCCGCCTGGCCGTGGCCGATCCGGGTGCGCACGCTGGGGCGATTCCAGATCGAACTCGACGGCGCGCCGCTGGTCTTTGCCGGCCGCGTGGCGCGCAAGCCGCTGGAGCTGCTGCAGTTCGTCATTGCCTCGGGCGGCAGCGATATCTCGGCCAGCACGGTGATGTTTGCACTGTGGCGCGAGCTCGAAGGCGACAAGGCGCGCGCGGCGTTCAATGTGGCCATGCACCGGCTGCGCAAGCTGCTGGCGCATGACGACGCTGTCGTGCTCAAGCTCGGCCGCCTGAGCCTCAACCCCAAGTGCGTGTGGGTCGATTGCCTGGCCTTCGAACAACTGGCCGATGTGGCCTGGGCCGCCGCAGCGGGCACGCTCGGCGCCCCCGCCGTGCAGGCCGCGCAGCGCGCGGTGGCGATGTACGGCGGCCACTTCCTGGGCGAGACCGAAGACGAGCCCTGGCAGATGGCGTACCGCTCGCGCCTGGCGAGCAAGTTCAAGCGTTGCGTGGGCGCGCTGGCGTGCCACGGCCTGGGGCAGGGGGATATCGCTGCGGTGCGTGCGCTGCTCGAGCGCGCGCTCGAACTCGACCCGATGGCCGAGGACCTGGCGCGCGAGCTGATGCGCCTGCTGGGCGACAGTGGCGAGCAGGCCGCCGCGCTGGAAGTCTTTGCGCGCTGCCGGGCGGCCATCGCGCACGGGCTCGACGCCAAGCCCTCGGCGGCGACGCTGCAACTGGTTGAGCGCATCCGGGCGATGGGCTGAGGGCCGCGGCTCCAAGCCCGCCTGCGCGGGTTTGGACGGCCCGAAGGCCCGCCGACTCTGGCGCCGGGCTGAGGCTCCGGCGCCGGCAAGCGTCGGGGCTGCCCCCCCAGAACGAGGGTGCCAGCGGTATGTCTTTCGTAATCGCCGCGGCCTTAGGCTGGACCGCATGCCGATAGGTGATCGGCGCTACAGGGGCGAGCGATGACATACAAGACGACTCCCGCGCGGCGGCTTGCCGGCTTAGGCGTGGGCCTGGCGCTGGTGGCCACGCTGCCGGCAGCGCTGGCCTTTGGCGAACTCGGCAGCGTCTTGGAAACCGCTTGCGCCACATTCACCACCTGTAGCGCCACCGCTTTCAGCAGCGTCGGGGCAAGCACGCACTACGAGTTCAACAACATCCTTGGCAACTATCAGTTGCCGACGGGTTTGCATGCGGGCTTCAACGACGAGTATTCCAACGCGAGGCTCGAAACGACTGCTCCACTGGCGGTGACGGCGGGGGGTCTGTGCGCGAACTGCACCTCCGACAATCCGTTCCTGACTTTCGCCGCGGCCTACGCCCAATCGGATTTCGGCGTCAACCGGGCCAACGGCTTCACGAGCCTCGGCGCGGTAGGCAATCACACCCAGGCCAACGGCAGCGCCGAGGTCCGGGTCAGGACACAGAGCATGGGCTACAGCGCATGGCGCGATGCCTGGACCTTCAGCACCAGCGGCCACTTCAACGCCACGGTCAGGGCTGACGGCCATTCCCTGAGCTGGCCGAGCTACGTCGACTTTCCAGCGACCTATACACACAACGCCTACGGTTTTCCGAGTTCCTGGTCCTACAACATCAAGGTCTGGGACGTGGATAACCTCACGCTCGACCGCGAGCTCGGGCTCGTGCCCACGCTGGTGGGGGCCGCGAACCTGTATGAACTTATCGCCTGGAACGATATGCGCTGGGGGATCGAATCCCTGCTGACCCTGGATTTCAACTTCACGAGCGGTGTGCAGTACGTTGTTATCGCCGAGTTGGAGGTGGCCGCGATAAACGGCCGCCAAATCGATATGTACAACACCGCGCGACTGACCGATGTCGTGCTCTCCAACGGCGCGGCGCTCAGCGCGCTTTCAGGCCACGATTACCTGGCGCCCGTTCCCGAGCCGCAGACGCTGGCGTTGATGCTGGCTGGCCTGCTCGTGGTGGCCTGGAGGCGCCGCACCCGCCGCTGATCCGAACGCCATGGAGTGATGCCATGATGAAGCCCAGCCTTCGCTTCTTGTGCTGCGCCGCGTTCGCGGCGGCTCTCGTGCCAGGGTTCGCCGGCGCAGTCCCGGTCCTTCCCGAGGCCGTCTATGTGGCAGCCCTGGCCACGTCGGTGCAGCCCATGCAGGAATACCGAACCCCGGGGACCTACACGCTCGCCGGTTCTTCGACCACGGTTGACGCTTCGCCTTCCTTGGCCGGCCAGGTGCGCACGTCGTCTGACGTGATCGAATCGGTGGAGTCCATCATCCACTATGGCTTCGCGGTGGTCGGCCCCGCGCTCAACATCGCAGTCCCGATGTTCGTGGCCTTGAGCGTGGATGCCAGTGTGGGCGGGGTCCTGCTGCCCTACTCGCGCGCGGCAGCGCAGGTGCGTGTGGAGCAACAGTTCGGCAGCTTCGCCATAGCGGCAGCGAGCGTCAGTGCCTCCAGCCAAAACCCGCACCCTGGCCGTATCACGGCCACGCTGCCCATCACCATGATCGCGGGTGCGGTCGGCGGCATCTGGATGCAGATCGATGTCGGCGCCGCAGGCGCGGGTGCGGTGGCCGAGGCCTTCGCCGACCCTTATCTGTATGTCGATCCGGCATTTCTGGCCACCCATCCGGGTTACACGGTGCTGGTCAGCCCGGGCATCGGCAATACGGCGCCCGTGCCGGAGCCTGCCGCCGCGCTGCTCTTCGGCGCCGGCCTGCTGGGCTTGATGGCGCGGCGCAGGCTCCGCATCGGCAGGTCATTCGTCAAAGGCGACAGCCCACAGGGCGCTCGTCAAATCAGCAGGAGATCGCAGCCATGATCAACGCCCAAATTCGCCGACGCACCAGATTCCTGCTCAGGCTCTGCGCCGGCTGGATCGTTGGTGCCAGTTCCTGTTTCATGCCTGCGCTGGCGGCCGACGTGCTGTACGCCACGGGCGGTGGTGGCGGCCTCTATACGGTAGACCCCGCCACGGGCGCCAATACGCTGCTGTGGGTCCAGCCGGGCATCGCCATCGATTCCGGCGGCCTGGCGTACGACGCCATCGCCGATACGCTGTATGCAAGCGGCGTCCAGCATTCGAGCAGCGGCACCAGCAGGCTCTTCCGAATCGACCGCTACACCGGCAATGTGACGGCATACGCCCCGTTCGGCAGCTTCATGGGCCTGCAGTCTGGTGGCTTGGCCATCCACCCCCTGACCGGCGTCCTGTACGCCACCGGCGGCTACAACGATGGCGTCAGCGCCCACCAGAGCACGGGGCTCTTCACGATCGACAAGACCACCGGTGCCGGGACGCTGATCGGCTTCGCTGCCGGCAACTGTTGCGAGGGTGACTTCGGTGTCATGCTCAATGGCATCGGCTTTCGCAGCGACGGCACGCTGTTTGCCAATGGATGGGCGCTGGGCGGTCCTTCCTACCCCGATCCGAACCAGTCGCATCTGTATACGGTGAACCTGGCCACGGGCGCGGCGACCCACATCGGCCCCAGCGGCGTCACCCTGGGTCGCTCGCTCAAATACAGCGGCCTGGCCTTCAGCGCCAACGGCACCCTGCTGAGCATGGGCTCGTTTGACGCCGCTTCGGGTGCGTTGTACTCAGTCGATCCGACGACGGGCGCGGCAACCTCCCTGTATGGGGGTGGGCCCTACGGCTCGGCGCCGATTCACTTTGGCGTCGATGGCGGCCTGGTCTTCGCGCCCGGCGCGCCAGTGCCCGAGCCCGCCAGCCATGCCATGCTGCTGGCGGGCCTGGCGGTTCTGGCCAGCATGGCGTTGCGCCGCCGCGACTGGCGCTGACGCGAGGCAGGGTGGCACCAGTGAGCGAGCAAATTCGCTCTGCTATCCTCGTTTGGTGCATGTCCTGCTCATCTATTCGAACCAGAGCCGTGAGCTGGAACCCGCACCGCCGGTCGGCCTGAGTTATGTCGCCACGGCCACGCGCGCTGCCGGCCATCAGGTCAAATTACTCGACCTGGCATTTGCGCGCGATCTGCTGCAGGAACTGAGCCGCGAAATCGAGGCATTCCAGCCCGAGGTGGTGGGCCTGTCGATACGCAATATCGACAATGTGATCGCGCAGCGTTTCGATACGCCGCTGCAATCTCTGGTCGAGCAGATCGCGGTGATCCGGGCCCATGCGCGCACGCCGCTGGGGGCCGCTGTTCCATTGGTGCTGGGCGGACCGGCCGTTTCGATCCTGGCGGAAAAGTCGCTCACTGTCTTTGACGCCGACTTCGCCATGGTGGGCGAAGGCGAGGCGGCGTTTCCGCTGCTGCTGGAGGCGCTTCAAACGGGTGCTCCGCTGGGCGGCATTTCCGGCCTGTGCCACCGCGTCGATGGCCAGCCCGTGCGCAACCGCACCACGCTGTTGGCGGGCTTTGCACATTCAGGCATGGCGCAGTGGGTCGCCTGGGGGCCGTACCAGCGCGGCGGCGGCACCTGGCCGATCCAGACCAAGCGCGGCTGTCCGATGAGCTGCACTTATTGCGCCTACCCGCTGATCGAGGGCAAGCGCTGCCGGCTGCGCGAGCCGCGCGAGGTGGTGGACGAAATTGAAGAGGTGCTGCGCGCCGCCGGGCCACGCACCTTTGAATTCGTCGACTCCACGTTCAACATTCCGGCCTCGCATGCGATGGCGATCTGCGAGGAAATCATCCGCCGCAAGGTGCAGGCCAGGTTCACCGCGATGGGGGTCAATCCGCGCGATGTGCCGGCCGGTCTGTTTGCCTTGATGAAGAGGGCCGGCTTCAATTCGATGATGATCACCGCCGAAGCCGGCTGTGATTCGATGCTGAAGAATTACAGCAAGGGCTTCACGATGCGTGAAGTCGATGCCTGCCTCGATCTGGCCGCGGCATCCGGGCTGAAATGCATGTGGTTCTTCATGCTCGGCGGCCCCGGTGAAACGATGGCGAGCTGCGAGGACACCATCCGCTATGTTGAAACGCGCCTGTCCGGGCGCCAGTTCCTGAGTGTCTTCTTTACCGGCATACGCATCCTGCCCGGCACTGCGCTGGCGCGCCAGGCCGTGCAGGGCGGCTACATCGCGCCCGAAACCGATCTGTCGCAGGGCGTGTTCTATCTCTCGCCGCAGATCGACGAGCCGGCGGTCATGCACCGCATCAATCAGGCGATACGGCGCAATCCGAGCATCGTCCATGCCGCCGACGGCGGCGTCTCCAGGCAGCAACGCTGGCTCTACGGTGCGCTCAATGCATTGGGCGTCGCGCCACCGTATTGGCGCTTCGTCCCGGCGATGCTGAATGCTCGGCCGCTGAGATGGGCGCGCGAGCGCGGTTAGTCTGCGGCGGCCAGCGGGCCACGACGATAATCCGCCGATGCGGCTGCCGTTTACCAAGATGCAAGGCGCGGGCAACGACTTCGTCGTGCTCGACGGCACGCGCGCACAGCTTGCGCTCACGTCAGCCCAGATCCAGCACCTGGGCAACCGCCGCCTGGGCGTGGGCGCCGACCAGATCCTGCTGCTCGAGCGCGGCGCCACGCCGGGCGTCGATTTCCGCTACCGCATCTTCAACGGCGCCAGCGGCAGCGAAGTCGAGCATTGCGGCAACGGCGCGCGCTGCCTGGTGCGCTATGTGCACGACCACGGCCTCAGCGACAAGACCACGCTGCGCGTGGAGACCGTCAACAACGTGCTGGATCTGCACCTGCGCGATGACGGCCGCGTCACGGTGGATATGGGCCGCCCGGTGTTCGAGCACGCGCGCATCCCGTTCGACGCCAGCGGCCTGGCGCCGCGCCAGATCGGCGGCTTCGAGCTGTGGCCGCTGGAAGGCGTGGATATCGCGGTGCTGTCGATGGGCAACCCGCACGCCGTGCAGCGCGTGGCCGACGTGGACGCGGCGCCGGTGGCCACGCTGGGCCCGCGGCTCGAGACGCACCCGCGTTTTGCTCGCCACGTGAATGTCGGCTTCCTGCAGGTGGTGTCGCGCCACGAGGTGCGCCTGCGCGTGCACGAGCGCGATGCCGGCGAGACGCTGGCCTGCGGCACCGGGGCCTGCGCCGCCGTGGTGGCGGGCATCCGCCTGGGCTCGCTCGAGCGCAGCGTGCAAGTGCATATGCGCGGTGGCGATATCCTGGTCGAGTGGCCCGGCGACGACGCCAGCGTGCTGATGACCGGCCCCGCCAAGACCGTTTTTGAAGGAGAGATCGAACTGTGACCCCACAAGGCGCCATCCAAGGTATCACCGAAGGCGATATCGCCAACTACCTGGCCGTGACGCCGGGCTTCTTCGAGCGCCACGCCGAGCTGCTGTCGTCGGTGCAGCTGACCAGCCCGCACGGCCAGCGCGCCGTCTCGCTGCAGGAGCGGCAGATGCAGATGCTGCGCGAGCGCATCAAGGGGCTGGAACAGAAGATCGTGGAGATGATCCGCAACAGCCTGGACAACGCGGCCATCGCCGAGCGGCTGCACCGCTGGACGCGCACGCTGCTGTTGCCAGCCGAGCCCGCGGCGCTGCCGGCGCGCCTGCTTGAATCGCTGCAACAGGAGTTTCTGATCCCGCAGGCGGCGGTGCGCCTGTGGGGCCTGCACCCGGCGTTTGACGACGAAGCGTACGCGCAGCCCACGAGCGCCGATGCCGTGAGCTTTGCCAGCAGCCTCACCCTGCCGTATTGCGGCGTCAACGCCGGCTTCGAGGCCGCGCGTTGGCTGGGCGACGCCGGCACCGTGCTGTCACTGGCGATGATCCCCCTGCGCGATGAAGATACCTGCTGGGGCCTGCTGGTGCTGGGCTCGCCCGACCCGACGCGTTTTGCCGCCGACCTGGGCGTCGATTTCCTGGTTCGCGTCGGCGAACTGGCCGCTGCCTCGCTGAGCCGGTTGCGCCCAGCCTGAGCTGGACATGGTCGAGTTGGCCGCCGACCTGCAACGCTTTCTCGATCACCTGCGCGTCGAGCGCCGCCTGGCGGCACGCACGCTGACCCTGTATGGCGATGCGCTGGCTCGCCTGCAGGCGGCTGCGCAAGCGTCGGGGGTGGAGTTGCGCGCGGCGCAGCCGCTGCATATCCGCGGTTGGGTGGCGCAGCAGCGCTCGCGCGGGCTGGCGCCCCGCAGCATCGCCATCAGCCTGGCGGCCTGGCGCGGCCTCTATCGCTGGTGGGGCCGGCATGGCCTGGTGGCGGCCAACCCGGTGGACGGCATCCGCCCGCCCAAGGCGGCCAGGCCGCTGCCCAAGGCGCTGTCGGTGGAGCAGGCGGTGGCACTGGCCGAACATGCCACGCACCACACGACGGCGGCGCTGGCGGCGCGCGACCACGCCATCGTCGAGCTGCTCTACGGCTGCGGCCTGCGTGTCGCCGAGCTGACCGGGCTGGACCTGGCCGCGGGCAGCAACGCGCTGGGCTGGGTGGACCTGCCGGACGCCACCGCGCATGTGCTGGGCAAGGGCAGCAAGCGCCGCAGCGTGCCGGTGGGCCGCGCGGCCTTGCAGGCCCTGCAGGGCTGGCTGGCGCTGCGCGGCACGCTGGCGCAGGCCGGCCAGACGGCGCTCTTCGTCAGCCGCCGCGGCGCGCGGCTCAGTGCCAACCAGGTGCGCCACCGGCTGCAGGCCCAGGCCCAGGAATCCGGGCTGCCGACTCGCGTGCATCCGCACATGCTGCGCCACAGCTATGCCAGCCACCTGCTGCAGTCCAGCAGCGACCTGCGCGCCGTGCAGGAGCTGCTGGGCCACGCCAGCATCAGCACCACGCAGGTCTATACCAAGCTCGACTTCCAGCACCTGGCCAAGGCCTATGACGCGGCGCACCCGCGCGCCAGGCGCAAGGGCAGCGCCTGATGAGCCGCCTGCGCTGCGTGTGGGGCCAGGCCGTGTGGCTGGTGGTGCTGGCCTTGATCATCTATTTTCTGGGCGACCTGCCGGCATGAAGTCGATCCGCCTGCACGATGGCAAAGAGCGCTCGCTGCAGCGCCGCCACCCGTGGGTCTTTGCCAGCAGCGTGGCGCGCGGCAAGGCCGACCCGGGCGAGACGGTGCGCGTGGAGGCCGCCGACGGCAGCTTTCTGGCCTGGGGCGCGTACAGCGGCAGCTCCAATATCCGGCTGCGCGCCTGGAGCTTTGACGAGGCCGAGCGCATCGACGCGGCGTTCTTCGAGCGCCGCATTGCACGCGCCGTGGCGCTGCGCGCGCGGCTGCCGATCGCCAGCACCGGCATGCGGCTGGTGCACGGCGAGGCCGACGGGCTGCCCGGCCTCATCGTCGACCGCTACGGCGATACGCTGTGCGCGCAGTTCCTGGCGGCCGGCGCCGAGCGCTGGCGGGAGGCCATCGCCGACGCGCTGCTCGCCGCCACCGGTGCGGCGCGGCTGTACGAGCGCTCGGACACCAGCGCGCGCGGGCTCGAGGACCTGCCGCCGCGCAGCGGCTGGCTGCGCCGTGGCGGGGCCGACGCCGGTGCCACCGAATGCACGATCAGCGAGCACGGCTGGCAGCTCACGCTGGACGTGGCCAGCGGCCACAAGACGGGCTTCTATCTGGACCAGCGTGACAACCGCGAGCTGTTTTCGCGCTGGGTGCGGCGGCTGGGCATCCGGCGCGTGCTCAACTGCTATTGCTACACCGGCGGCTTTACGGTGGCGGCGCTGGCGGGTGGCGCAGCCCGCGTGACGAGCGTCGATTCATCGGCGCCGGCGCTGGCGCGGGTGCAGGCCCACGTGCGGCTGAACGGCTTTGACGAAGGGCGCAGCGAGTGCCTGGACGCCGACGTCAACCAGTTGCTGCGCGAGCGCCTGCAAGCCGGCGAGCGCTTCGATGCGATCGTCCTCGACCCGCCCAAATTTGCGCCCACCGTGGCCCATGCCGAGCGCGCCGCGCGGGCCTACAAGGATATCAACCGCCTGGCGCTCAAGCTGCTTGAGCCGGGCGGGTTGCTGCTGACGTTTTCATGCTCGGGCGGGATCAGCGCCGAGCTGTTCCACAAGATCGTGGCCGGTGCCGCCATCGATGCCGAGGTGGATGGTGCCATCGTCGACCGCCTGGCCGCCGCGCCCGACCACCCGCAGACGCTGTGCTTCCCCGAGGGCGAGTACCTGAAGGGGCTGGTGGTGCTCAAGGCGTAAGCCGGCCCGTCTGCGGAATCGGTTACGGAATGGCGCGCGGCGAGCGGGCCAGAGTCCGTCAACCACCGACGTGAGGGATGTTCAGGACCGGCGTCTATCGAGACAGTCGCGGCACGTTGTTGCCTTGAGAAAGTACCGCCCCGTGAATATCCCATACCGACGCGCCGCCGTGGCTGTTGCCGCACTCTTGTGTTCGTCGGCGTATGCCTTCGGCGATCTTCAGGCCGCCTCGGTCGTCAATCTGCAGCCGAATACCGGCAATTCGTCGGCGGTGTCCAACTGGCGCTTTGCGCCGGGCCAGTTGTTCAACGGCGTGGCGGCACTCGATGCCACGGCACGCATCAGTTTCAGCAACGCCCAGGGCAACTGGGCCTGCTCGGGCGCGCTGCTGCAGGGCGGCCAGTTCGTGCTGACGGCGGCCCACTGTGCCGACGACTTCACCTCGATGACCGTGCAGCTGGGCTACTTTGCCGGCGTCGCCACGGTGACCCGCACGGTCACCGCGGCCACCCTGCATCCGGGCTGGCTGGGTTTCGACAATTCGGGCGACGCCGGCATCGACCTGGCCATCGTCAAGCTCGACGCGCCGGTCACCACCATCGCTGGCTACAAGCTGAGCACCACCAACGACGTCGGCAAGAGCTACCTGATGGGCGGCTACGGCACCACCTCGCTGGGCAGCAGCAACATCGGCACGAACTGGGGCGATGGCAACTACGGCCACTTCGGCTACAACACCTTCGACGTCACGAGCAAGACCTTCAACGCCGCGATGGGCGCGACCTTGGGGCCGGGGTGGGGCTACGACCCTGCCTACTACGTCGGCACGACGTATATGTCGGACTATGACAATGCCAGCGGCGCGGCGGCCAACAATACGCTGGGCCGCATGGCCGCGGTCACCGGCAATGCGTGGGTCAGCGGAACCGGCCTGGGCACCAACGAGGCGCTGATCGCCGGCGGTGATTCAGGTGGTGGTGACTTTGTCTGGACGGGCAGCGAATGGCTGCTCAGCGCCGTGCACTCCTGGGGCTGGCAGGGCAACGCGGCGGCCGGCAACGGTGCCTGCGACTTTCTCGGCCTCAGTGCCTGCGATATCGGCATGAGCAACAGTTCCAGCTACGGCGACCTCTCGGGTTCGACCGCGGTCTTTGGCGATATTGCCTGGATCAACTCGGTCACCGCGGTGCCGGAACCCAGGACCTACGCGCTGATGGTGGCCGGCCTGCTGGCCATCGGCGCCGTCGTGCGCCGCCGCCGCCGGGACTGACGGCTTCAGGCCGGCCCGGGCGCCGCGCTCGCCAGCCGGTAGCGTGGGTCGAATTTGGCCCGCTTGACGCTGAAGAAGGCCTTCACGTTGCGCACGTTGGCGTCCTGCGTGAACAGGCGCAGCACCAGCGCGTGGTAGGCCGGCATGGCGCCGACGTGCAGCACGAGCATGAAATCGGGCCCCGGCGAGACGCGATAGCACTGCTGCACGGCAGGCTCGGCGACGGCGCGCTGCTCGAAGGCGTCGAGATGCTCGGCGCCCTGGCGGTCGAGCGTGATCTCCACCAGCGCGGTCAGGCCCTCGCCCAGGCGGTGCGGGTCGAGCAGCGCCACCCGGCGCTCGATCACGCCACTGTCGAGCAGCCGGCGCACCCGGCGCAGCGCGGTGGCGGGCGAGGTGAGGGCGCGCTCGGCCAGCTCCTGGTTGGAGACGGAGGCGTCGGTTTGCAGCAGCTCCAGCAGGCGCAGATCGGTGGCGTCAAAATCCATGACGAAATATTAGCGACGATTGGCCGCCATTTGTGACGGAATATTCCCGCGTCGTTTTGCGATGGTGAATTCATGCACAAAGGCTGTGAAGTTGGAAAGAAAACTTCACTGCCGACGGCCTAGCATCCGGCATCCCATCCCTGAGGACCCGCAATCATGTGTGGCATCGTCGGCGCCGTCAGTACCCGCAATATCGTCCCGATCCTGATCGAGGGCCTCAAGCGGCTGGAATACCGGGGCTATGACTCCTGCGGTGTCGCCGTGCACCAGGGCGGCGAATTGCGCCGCGCGCGCAGCACCTCGCGCGTGGCCGAGCTGGAGGCCAACGTGGCGGCCGAAGGTATCCACGCCAGCACCGGCATCGCGCACACGCGCTGGGCCACCCACGGCGTGCCGGCGGTGCACAACGCACATCCTCATTTCTCCAGCGGGCCGGCGGGCCAGGCAGCGGCCAGTGGCCGCATTGCACTGGTGCACAACGGCATCATCGAAAACCACGACGAGCTGCGCGCCGAGCTGCGCCAGCGCGGCTACCAATTCGACAGCCAGACCGACACCGAAGTCATCGCCCACCTGGTGCACAGCGTCTACAACGGCGACCTGCTCGAAGCCGTGCAGCACGCCCTGCCGCGCCTGCGCGGGGCCTACGCCATCGCCGTGTTCTGCCGCGACGAGCCGCTGCGCGTGGTGGGTGCGCGCCAGGGCTCGCCGCTGATCCTGGGCGTGGGCGCAGGGGGTGAAAACTTCCTGGCCTCCGACGCCATGGCGCTGGCCGGTGTCACCGACCAGATCGTCTATCTGGAAGAGGGCGACGTCGTCGACCTGCAACTGGGCAAGACCTGGATCACATCCGCCGATGCGCAGGGCCGCTACCTGCCGGTGCAGCGCGAAGTGCGCACCGTGCACGCGCACAGTGGCGCCGCCGAGCTGGGCCCCTACCGGCACTACATGCAGAAAGAGATCTTCGAGCAGCCGCGTGCGCTGGCCGATACGCTCGAAGGCGTGCAGGGCATCAGCCCCGAGCTGTTTGGCGATGGCGCCAACCGCGTGTTCAAGGGCATCGACCGGGTGCTGATCCTGGCCTGCGGCACCAGCTACTACGCCGGCAGCACCGCGCGCTACTGGCTGGAGGCCATCGCCGGCATCCCCACCACGGTTGAAGTGGCCAGCGAATACCGCTACCGCGACAGCGTGCCCGACCCGCGCACGCTGGTCGTCACCATCACCCAGAGCGGCGAGACGGCGGATACGCTGGCCGCGCTCAAACATGCGCGCGCGCTGGGCATGCCGCACACCCTGACGATCTGCAACGTGGCCACCAGTGCCATGGTGCGCGAATGCGAACTGGCCTACATCACGCGCGCCGGGGTCGAGATCGGCGTGGCCAGCACCAAGGCCTTCACCACCCAGCTCGCCGGCCTGTACCTGCTGACGCTGGCGCTGGCGCAGGTGCGCGGGCGCTTGAGCGATGCGCAAGAGGCCGAGCACCTGAAGGCGCTGCGCCACCTGCCCGTGGCGCTGCAGGCGGTGCTGGCGCTGGAGCCGCAGATCATGGCCTGGAGCGAAGACTTTGCGCGCAAGGAAAACGCGCTCTTCCTCGGCCGCGGCCTGCACTACCCGGTGGCGCTGGAAGGCGCGCTCAAGCTCAAGGAAATCAGCTATATCCACGCCGAGGCCTACCCCGCCGGCGAGCTCAAGCACGGCCCGCTGGCGCTGGTGACCGAGCAGATGCCGGTGGTCACGGTGGCACCCAACGATGCGCTGCTGGAAAAGCTCAAGAGCAACATGCAGGAAGTGCGCGCCCGCGGCGGCCAGCTCTACGTTTTTGCCGATGGCGATACGCGGATCGAAAGCGAACCCGGCGTGCACGTCATCCGCATGCCCGAGCACTACGGCGATCTGTCGCCCATCCTGCACGTGGTGCCGCTGCAGTTGCTGGCGTATCACACCGCGTGTGCACGCGGCACCGACGTCGACAAGCCGCGCAATCTGGCCAAGAGCGTGACGGTCGAGTGAGTGCGATAGGTAGCCTCGACCTCAAACCGCCTTGAGGCGGCTCGGCGGCGGCTAGTGGCCGGCGAGTTCCGTCCAGGCCTTCAGTGAACGCCGGGACTGCTCGCTGCGCTGCTCCAGTTGGGCGCGGTCGAATGGCAGATCGCCGTCGGGCAGGGTCTGCAAATAGGCGTACCACTGCATCAGGTTGCGTGCGATCTTGAGGTTGCCGCGTTCGAGCGCATCGGCGCGCTCGAACATCTGCTGTATCTCTGCGATGCGCGCGGCTGCGCCGGGGCCGGTGCAGCACTCGGGCAGGCGCGCGACGGCGGCCAGGTTCAACGCTTCGCCGCTGGAGGGCAACTGGCGCACGGCGTTGTCCAGCGTGGTCTGCGCAGAGGCGGGAACCGCCAGGGAGTTCTGCATCTGGAATACGCCGCCGGTGGCACTGGTCGCTGGCGCAGGGGGTGGGCTGGGCGCCAGGCCGAGCGCGCCTTCGAGGGCATCGGCTAGCGCCAGTGCCACGGCGGCCTGGGGTTCGCGTGCCTGCGCGCCGAGCGCGACCCGGAAGGCCGCCAGCTTGTCGAGCACGCGCTGACGATCCGCTGCGTCGCCGCTGCCGCGTGCGTTGATGAAGGCGGCCAGCGCACTGGCGAGCAGCGTCTCGGGCAGCGTGCCGTCCGCTGCGCGTCGGTCGGTTCGCAACCAGACGCTGCCGCCGTCGCGATCCTGCAGTTCGAGCCAGGGTGGCTTGAGCAGAACCGCTGCGATGCGCCGCGGCAGCTCGGTGGGCCGCGCGTCGTCGCGCGGTTCGGCCTTGGGTTGCATCAGGGCCGCGGTGGCCTGCGTCAGGCGCTGCTGTTCGGCGCGGTCGTAGCGCCGCGCCGGCAGCGAGACGGTTTCAGACGGCAAGTCGGCGCCGAAGCGCAAGGGACGCACCAGCGTCGGCGAGTCGATGCTGACGGCCAGCTCGCGGTCGGCGGCGACGTTCCAGAAGGTGCGCAAATGCGTCTGCACCAGCATGCCATCGCCGCGGTCGTAGATCTCGCCCCAGACGAACACCGCGCTGTGGAACAGGCGGCGCCAGAACAACCCGCTGCGGTTGTCGACGACGCGCTGATAGACGTTGTCGATGTCGCAGCGCGGGTCGGCCGGCGAGCCTTCGACGAGGGTGATCTGGGTGGCCGGCATCGCCACCGCGGCTTGCAACATCTGCAGCGTGGCAGTTTGGTCGAACTGGCGCGCGGCTTCGCGGTTGGCGTCGTTGCTGCCGCGGTAGCGGTAGGGCAGCATCACGATGTAGGACGACGGCACGCCGAAGTTGCTGATGCGCGGCTTGTCGCAAGGCGTGCGCAGCAGCGTTGCGCCGCAGCCCTGCAACAGAGCCAGCAAGATCAGCAGGCCCAGCCAAGCCGGGGCCGTCAGCCGCGCTGGGCGGCGCTGTACCGCGCGTTGTGGCCCCTGCGGTTTCATCTGGGCAGGGTGCACGGCGGCAGCGGGCCGCCGCCGCTCTTCTGCACCGCCTGCTCAAGTTCATTCATCGCCTTGAGCAACGGCGCATCGATCTCGCGTGTCAGCAGCTTGCGGTCGGCCGGGTGCAGCGGGTCGGGCAGCAGCGCCAGGCTACTGCGGCTTTGGCATAGCGCGGCCCAGGCCGCCACCAGCTCCTTCTCGCGCTGGTAGGCGCTGGCCAGCCCCATCGTGACGAAGGGCCGGTGCAACTCGCCGTTGTTCCTCGTCAGGGTATCGATCCAGCCCTGGATCGGGTCGGCCGGGTTGTCGACGTAGGCGGTCACAACCTCGGCTTCGCGCCTTGCCGCGCCCTCGCTGCGCAGGTAGACAGGCACCGCCAGCTGGACCAGGCTGGCCTTGTTGCCTTCGCGCCCTTTCCACAACACGGCCACCACCTTGGCGCCGCTGAAGTCGCTCATTTCTTCGCGTCCCAGATCGTTCAGCACGACATGGTGCTCACAGGCCACCGGCTCCAGGCGCAACCGCTTGCGCGCACCGGAGTTTTCCTGCACCTTGGCGGCGATGCCGCCGAGCTGCAACGCGAAGGCGTTGACCAGTTGCTCGTGCAGCTGCGCGCGCTGGGCGCCGTCGACGCCGGCAATGGGGTCGAGCAGCAGCAGCACGAAGTAGGTGTTGGCTGCGGGGTCACGGTCGAACAGAGAGCTGCATTGGACCTTGGCGTGTGCCTCGCCGAGCGGCAGCACCAGCGCGGCAAGCAAGGCCAGGCCCAGCGTCGTCGCCAGGCGCTGCAGCGCCACGGCTGCGCGCGTGGCGCGGTGAGGCTTCACGCGCCTTCCTTGCAGGCAAGGTCGATGGTCAGCTCGTTTACCGCCTCCTTGCGCAGCTCGTTGATCAGCTTGGGGATCCTGGGCGCCGCCAGCAACAGTGTGCAGATCTCGCCGCGGTGGCGCAGTGCCAGCAGGCGCAGCCCGACCACTGCGGTGGCCGGCGAGAAGGTATTGCGGCTGACCGCCATCACGAACAGCGGGTAGACCGCGTCGCTGCCGAACATCGCCACCTGCAGCACCGTGCGCAGCCGCTCGCCGTCGTCAACCTTCTCGTCGTTGATCGCCTTGAGCAGATCACCCATGGTCTTGACGGCGATTACCGTGGCCTGGCGCTCCTTCAGCGCCTGGTCGAGCTTGCCGGTGAGGACAAAACCGAAGGCTGCGATCAACGCCGCCTGCAGCACCGCCAGGAGCGTATTCAGCAGTGCCAGGCGCTGCGGCGACGAAGGCGTGACGGGCGCAACTGCGGGCGCCGCAACCGCTGGCGGGGTGGCTTGGGGCGGGGCGGGCGGCAAGGTTGACATGGCAGATGTCCGCCTGACACTTTAGGCGTCGCAGTGCGCCGCGGGTCCTTCGTTATAGGGATGCGGCCTGCACTACCCGGTGGCGCTGGAAGGCGCCCTCAAGCTCAAGGAAATCAGCTATATCCACACCGAGGCCTACCCGGCCGGCGAGCTCAAGCACGGCCCGCTGGCACTGGTGACCGAGCAGATGCCGGTGGTCACGGTGGCGCCCAACGATGCGCTGCTGGAAAAGCTCAAGAGCAACATGCAGGAAGTGCGCGCCCGCGGCGGCCAGCTCTACGTTTTTGCCGATGGCGATACGCGGATCGAAAGCGAACCCGGTGTCCACGTCATCCGCATGCCCGAGCACTACGGCGAGCTCTCACCCATCCTGCACGTGGTGCCGCTGCAGTTGCTGGCGTATCACACCGCCTGCGCGCGCGGCACCGACGTCGACAAGCCGCGCAATCTGGCCAAGAGTGCGACCGTCGAATGACGGCCTTGCCCAGCATATCGACCACAGCGACGACGACGGCTTCGACACTCGAATCCGGATCGACACCAGGTCGAAGCCACGTCGGGTGGTCTCGGCGCCGAGCGCACGGCTCAACTCATCGAGTTGGACTGGGCCCGGCGGACTGGGATCATGAACAGCCCTCGCCTTGAAGCGCAGCCTTTCGGCATTCGTACCCCAACACCTTGGCTGAGCGTATGCCGTCAGGACAAGTCTGCGGTGGGCGGCAGGTGATCCAGTAGTGCGTGCGCTGGTCGCGCTCCAATTCCTGGGCATAGACCGAGGATTGGGCCGAGGACTAGGCCTGAAGTTGTATATCAATTGCTATACACTGTGCCCGTGAGCCGCTCCGCAACTTTGCCACCCATCCGCGTCACACCCGAGACGAAGGCCAGCCTCGAGGCTGCGCTGCGCGAAGGCGAATCGCTGAGTCAGTTCATCGAGAACGCTGTTTGCCGGGAGGCAGAGTTCCGCGCCGAGCAGAACGCCGCGGTCGCGCGGGCCAAGAAGGCGTTGCGCTCGGCGGACAAGGGGGTGGGCCTGATGACGGCTGATGACTTCCTGGCTGGCATGCAGCAGCGTGCACAGGCAGCGCAGCATCGCATCCGCGCGGCGGTGACGGGCAAGAACAAGCGGGGCGCTGGGTGAGTGCCCGGTATCGGCTTGTCCCCACCGTCACGTTCCAGGACGACATCGAGCGCCTCGAGGAACAAATCATCCAGCGCGAACTGGCAAGCAACACACCTGACGACAGCTGCCTGTTTAGATTCCGCGACGCTGTAGAGAGCGCAATGACGATCGTCTCGTTTGCGCCGCACACCTGTCGTCGATGCGAGAAGCAGCGGGAGTTCCGGGAGCTCGTCATCCCCTTCGGTCATGGCGGGTGCGTCGCGCTCTTCGCTATTCGCGACTTTGATGTCCTGTTGCTCGCCGCGAGGGACCAGCACGAGCACGACTACCGCTGAGAGAGCGGTGCCTTCAGGCAGGCGACATGTTGCTGAAGCTACCAGTCGAGCCGCTCAAGCGGGCACATGGGGTGTTCCCCAAGCCTGAGCAGGTCATGCGAGCCGTGGTGCGCGCGGCTTGACCTGATCAGCGCGCGAAAGTCTTCTTCAGAAACCCGAGCGCTGCCTGCCCCGCCTTGTCGCGCGCCCGGCTGCTGCCCTCGACCGTGGCGCCGACCGCGGCGCAGTCCTTCAGCACGGCCCGGTAGGCATCGCCCTGCAGCCGCGCGCCGCTCTTGCGGTCATACGCGTACAGGGTGTCGATATCGATTTCGAGCGGGCAATCGGGCTTGGTGCGGGTGGCGCCGCGCAGGTGGTAGCGCTTGGGGTCGTCCGCATCGAACTTGTGCTGCGCCCCTTCGATCACGGCAAATTCGACCGGCGTGCCGGCCTTGCCGATCTTGTCTGCGTAGTCCTGGCACGCGCTGATCGGCGTGTAGTCGTCGGCATCGCCATGGATGAACAGCATCGGCGCCTTCGAGAAGACGCCGGGCTTCACCACCAGCCGGAAGATGCCGGCGCAGCCGCCCGCGTAGGTCGGGACGAAGGCGGCATAGCGCAGGCCGTCGGGCAGCTTCTGGCCGGCGATGATCTTCTCGACCGCCGCCCGCAGGGTTGCCGTGCCGCCGCGCGAGAAGCCCATGAGGGCGATGCGCTGCCGGTCGATGCGCGGGTGCGTGGCGAGCAGCCGCAGCGCGGCAAAAGTGTCGGCCACGTCGGCCGCGAACGGCACCTGCGACTGGTCTTCGGCGGTGCTCTGCACGCCGCGCGGGCCGAACATGTCGAGCGTGAAGACGGCGATGCCGGCGGCGTTGAATTGCTTGGGCCAGTAGTCGAGCACGGCGCTGTAGATGCCGCCCGAACCATGCACCAGGACCACGGCAGGCACCTTGTCGGTGCCCGGCGGCAGGAACAGATGGCCGACGATATCCACCGCGTCGCCGCTGCCCTGCGCCAGCTCGCCCAGCGTCTTGGGCGTGCGGCTCGCAAATGCATAGCGGCCGCTGGGTGCCACGCTGGCGAAAGCGGTCACGACCTCGGGCGCCTGGGCCTGGGCGATGCAGGCCCAGGCGCCCGCGAGGGCGGCCACTGCGCGGAGGCAACGTTTCATCGACTTGGGGGCATGCATGACGACTCCTGACCTGGACCCAGGGCTGGTCATTCTGCCTGCCTTGACAGACGCGTCCAGCCCAAAGTTGCTGCGCGCCGGCCGCCTACAAGTGCCGGCGCAGCGCGGCCACGAGCGCATCGATATCGCCCTCGCTGTGGTCGGCAAAGGTGGCGCAGCGGATCATGCCCTCGGTCCCGGCGCCGATGTAGTTGGAGATGACGACGTGCAGGCCGTCATCGAACAGCGCCCTCTGCAGCGCCAGCATGTCGGCCTTGCGGCCGACGCGGAAGGCGGTGATCGGCGCCGGTGAATCGACGATCTCCAGCCCCAGGCCGCGCAGCCCGCTCTTCAGGCGCTGGCTGATGGCGTGCAGGTGCTCGCGCCGCTGGGGATGGGCGCGCACAAGGCGCAGGGCGGCAGCGGCCACCAGCGCCGATACCGGCGAGCCGGCGCCGGCGCCGCGCACTGGCGGCAATGTTCGTATGCGCGCTGCGAAATCGCGCGTGCAGGGCAGCAGCGCGCCCTGGGCGCAAAAGCCCTTGCCCAGGGTGCCGGCATGCAGGGCGTCGGTGACGCCGCAGTGCTCGGCGGCGCCGCGCCCGTTGGGGCCCACCACGCCCCAGGCATGCGACTCGTCGACGAAGAGCCGGCCACCGGCTTCGGCAGCGATGCGGGCATAGTCGGCCAGCGGTGGCATGCGCCCGGTGGTGGCGAAGACGCCGTCGCTGAGCACCAGTGGCCTCGTGCCGGCGCCGGCGCGTCGCCGCACGGCGTCGCGCAGGGCATCGGCGTCGGCGTGCGCGAAGACGGTGGTCGGGCAGCCCGACAGCCGCGCCGCGTCGTGCAGGCTGAAGTGCGCCAACTCGTCGATATGGATCGCGTCGAAGGCCGATGCCAGCCCGGCCACCGCGGCCGGGCCGCAGAAGTAGCCCGTCGGCATGAAGACGCTCGTCTCGGTGCCAAAGAAGTGCGCGCCCGCGGACTCCACTTCGTCGAATACCGGGTCGGTGCCGCCGTACGCCGCGCTGCGCATCTGCGTCCACGGGTGCCCCAGTTCGACCGCGCGCCGCCCCGCCGCGCGCAACTCGGCGAACGCCTGCAGGGCGAGGTAGCTGCTGCCGACAAAGTTGATGTAGGGCTGGTCGTCGATCCAGATGCGGGCCGACTCCGGGCCGCGCACCGAGCGGCCTGCCATCAGGGGCGTGAGGGGCGTCATCGGGGTGGGCATCTCAGCCGCCCAGGCTCGGCAGATACCGTGGCGGCTGGCGTGCGCGCGTGGCCTGCTCAAAGGCATAGGCCAGGCCGAGCAGGGCCGCCTCGCTCCACGCGGCGCCGTAGAAACTCAGGCCCAGCGGCAGCCCGTGCCACATCGCCGCTGGAACGGTAATGCCCGGCGTGCCCGCCACCGCGGCGGGCGAGCAACTGCTGGGCAGCGAGTGATCGCCCAGCACCAGGTCGATGGTCCAGGCCGGCCCGACCGTCGGCGCGATCAGCGCATCGAGCCGATGACGCCGCAACAAGGCTTCGATGCCGCCGCTGCGCGCCAGGCGGATGCAGGAGGCTCGCGCGTCCAGATATTCCTGCTGGGTCAAGTCGCCTTTGGCCTGCGCCATCTCCAGGCGGTCCTGGCCGAACCAGGGCATTTCATCCTCGGCGTGGCGCTGGTTGAAGGCGATCACATCGGCCAGGCACTGCACCGGCGCACGCGGGCCCAGCCGCCGCAGGTAGGCGTTGAGGTCGGCCTTCATCTCGTACAGCAGCACCGTTCTCTCGTGCTCGCGCAGGGCCGCCAGTTCGGGCAGCCAGACGGGATCCACCAGCACCGCGCCGGCCTGTGCCAGTGCCTGCAGTGCCGGCGCGTAAGCCCGCGCGACTGTGCCCTGGGCGTCGAAAAACTGCCTCAGCACGCCGAGCCGCGCGCCGCGCAGCGC
>CXWL01090718.1_pt1 | contig 29051 bp, 22 predicted proteins | sample 590931 | NCBI WGS metagenome assembly CXWL01 (sample SAMEA3498368, study PRJEB10139) | groundwater metagenome | biome: water well; material: biofilm material | place: Germany | collected 2015-04-27 | reverse complement strand
ATGAGCCTTGCCTACGCCTACCCCAAAAGCCGCTTCGAACCTGCCGTGCTGGTCGACCTGAACGCCCGGGCCGAGCGCGAGCGGCTCTCGAAGTCCGCCTTGAAAGGTTTCTTCAAGCTGGCCGCGGCCTGGCAGTTGCGCGACGAGGACGCCCGCGAACTGCTGGGCGGCCTGTCCTCGTCCACCTTCTACGAGTGGAAGAAGAACCCGGACCGGGTGCTCGAAGTGGACCGCATCACCCGCATCTCCTACCTGCTCGGCATCTACAAGGCGTTGCACATCCTGTACGGCGACAAGCTGGCCGACGAATGGGTCGCGCTGCCGAACAAGAACCCGGTATTCGGCGGGCGCACCCCGCTGTCGCAGATGCTGGCCGGCGGCCTGCTGGCGATGCAGACCGTGCGCAAGCTGCTCGACGCGCGGCGCGGAGGCCTGTGACCTTGGCCACCCCCAAACTGAGCGCACTGCGCCAGTTCGACACCTGCCGCCTGATCCCGTCGCGCTTCGCCGATGTCGAGGATTCGGTGCTGGCCCCGCTGGCGGACAGCGACGAGGTGCTGCGCGACCTGTTCGACCTCGACAACGCCACCAACGAACGCCTGCGCGGCGAATATGGCGGCTTGCCCGGCATCGGCGTCGACGAACTGGTGTTCGGCGTGCCGAATTTTCGCATCATCAACGCGGCCTACACCTATCCGCGCCCCGAAGGCAGCCGCTTCAACGACGGCGAGCGCGGCGCCTGGTATTGCGCGTTCGAGCCGGAGACCGCGCTGGCCGAGATCACCTTCCACAAGAGCGTCGAGTACCAGGAGATCGACCGCTTCGACGACAGCGTCACCTACCGGACCATGCTGGCCGATTTCACCAGCACCTTCCATGACCTGCGCGGCGCCCGCGGAGTCGCCCGCGTGCTGGCGCCGGACAGCTACATCGCCTCGCAGGAGCTGGCCGCGCAGTTGCTCGAAGCCGGATCGATGGGGCTGATCTTCCCCAGCGTGCGGCGCGCCGGCGGCACCAATCTGGCCTGCTTTCGCCCCGCCCTGGTGGGCAATGTGCGCAAAGGCCAGGCGTATCGGTTAACATGGGCGGGTTCGCCGACTCCGGTCGTCGAGTCCATCTGACCAAATTTACCTGTACCCATGAAGACCAATCCTGACAACGATACCGAACTGCGCCTCAAGATCAACAGCGAAACCGCACGCCTGCCATGGGCCGAACTGGAGCGCCACTTTGCGCAGGGCTCAGTAATTTTCGCGAGTCCCGACCTCGACCTGATCGATGTCGCCGTGCGCATCTCGCACGACGACAAGGACAGCATCGCGGGATGGATGGCGGCCGGCAAAATGGGCAAGGTGACCGATGAGCAGGCCCAGGCCTGGACCGAAGGCCAGGCCTCGCTGTGGACCGCGGTGGTCCACCCGTTCATCCTGGTGCAGCAGGAAAAAGCGAAGCTGAACTAGCCGCTCCGTCGCACCAGCCGTCGTTCCCCGCTGGCCCTAACCGGCAATTATTGCAACCGACCGAACGGCGCCGGCCCTCCTGGCGCGCGCTCTCGCCGTGGCTGCGCGGACGCTATATCGGCAACCCGGCAGCCAATGCCGCCCCCCCACTCATCCGCGTCAATGCTTCCACGAATCCGACGGTCTGCGTCGTGGCGCGTGAAGCCGCCTGGGCCGAGATCGTGGCCCACTTGATTTTTTTCATATGTCAGCTAATATTTACACATGAAATATAAAGAGCTACATCATGGCGGAGATCAGCTGCTGGCGATGTTGGCGGCGCTCGCCAATCCACACCGGCTGCGAATCATTGCAGCGCTCGCTTCCGGCGGACGCAACTATGTCAGTCAGCTTGCGCGGGAGATCGGCATCAGCCGTCCGTTGCTGTATCTGCACTTGCAGAAGCTTGAAGGCGCGGGCCTTGTCACCAGCCAACTGGAGCTGTCTCAAGATGGCAAAGCACTCAACTACTTTGAAGTTAATAGTTTCAACTTCGCACTCACGCCGGCCGCCATTGTCGAGGCGGTGAAATCCCTGACAACCAACCCTGAACCGTAGAGGCCCTTATGTCCGAAAATATCTTTTTTGCGGCGTTTTTTTTCCCGGCCGCCGCGGCTGTGCTCGTCTTCTTCATGAAATATGTGTCCGCCATCCTGCAGGCGAGAGTGCGCCTCGCCCAGGATGAAGCCTATCGAGAGATCGCGACAAAGGCTGCGACCGCCCAGGCCGAGACGGCGCTGGCGCTCTCATCCTTCGGCGCCACGCTCGCGCAGATCCAATCCCGGCTTAGCGCGCTCGAGAAAATTCTCAAGGAAGTCGAGTAGCCGATAAGCGGTCCGTTTCGAATACACACCAGGCGAAGATGTCTCACATCGAGGAGCTACCAAAATGAATGAAGTTTCGCTGTTTCGTCTTTATGTGCTGCGGGCCATGTACCTGCTGATCGTCGTGGGGCTCGGTATCGTGGTATGGCCCGGCATCATCCACCAGGAAAAACCGTGGGAACTGATGGAAGGCACAGTCGCCTGCATGCTGGCCGCGTTTTCGGCGCTGTCAGCGTTGGGGCTGCGGTACCCGCTGCAGATGCTGCCCATACTCTTGTGGGAACTGGTCTGGAAGACCCTTTGGCTCGCGATCGTTGCGCTGCCGCAATGGTGGGCGGGCCATATCGACGAGTCGATCAAGGGTTCGATCTTTGCCTGTTCGTTTGTCGTGCTCGTTTACATCGCCATTCCCTGGCGCTACGTGTTTGCTCACTACGTGAAGATGCCAGGAGATCGGTGGCGCTTTTCTCTTGGCCGTCCTGCAAGTGAAGGCTCGCCATGAGATCGCGACAGCTAGCCTACTAGCCGTCGTTCCCGCGCGGGGGAAACGCATGCGTTTCCCCCAATTCAAGCCAATACCGCGACCGTTATTGCGACAGGTCGACCGCGTACAGCGAGTACCCCTTGCCGCCGCCGTCATCGGCGCGCAGCAGCGACACGTTCTGCAAACCCGCCTGGTGCGCCAGCTCGATCACGTCCGGCGCCGAGCGGAACACCACCGGGCCAGCCGTTTTCACCTTGGCAAAGCGCCAGCTGCGCTGCGCGCCATGTCCCGCGAACGTCAGCTTCTTCGCCTCCTTGAAATACGCGATCAGCACGTCCCGGTTGGCGTCGGGCGACGCCAGCACCGTCTTGCTGCCGTCGAGGCCCGGGAAAGCCCCGCCGCCGCCGGCACGGTAGTTATTGGTCGCCACGATGAACTGCTGCCCCGGGTCGACCGCCTTGCCGCGATAGGTCAGCTTGCCGATCCGCTTGCCGGCCGGCTGGGTAATGTCGATCTCGTAGCTCACTTCCTTCGATGTGATGCTGTCGAAGTTATAGCTCGGGAAGCCCGGATTGACCAGTTCCTGCGGCGCCGTCCTGGCCGGATCGATCATGTTGAACCGCCCCGCGCCATGCTCCAGCCACGCCTTGAGCCCCGCGCCGTCGACTTTCACCGCGTACAGCGAGTTCGGGTACAGGTACAGGTCGGCCGCGTTGTTGAGCGCGATATTGCCGGCCCGGACATCGGTGAAATCGCTCACCCCGGCCGAGCCGCTCTTGAACGCCGACGCCATCGACAGCACCGGCAGCGTCGCGTATTGCGGCAGGTTCGCCCGCACATACTTCGTCACGTAATCGGCCTGCGCGTGATTGACCACCGCGATCGCCGACACGTCGCCCACATCGGCAAAATAGCTCGACATGCGGAACTCGCTGGCGCCGACCGGCGTCCTGACGTAAGCGATGGTGGCCTCATGCTCGGCCGCGACCAGCGCCGCCACTTCCGGATCGGGCGCCACGAACGACTTGTCGGCCTGCTGCGCGCCGCGCGCCTCGACCGTGGTCTTGCTCTTGTCCACCACCCAGTGCGCGCCGTCATATTCCAGGTGCAGGCCGATCACCCCGAGGTGCTTGCCCCACAGGTTCGCCATGGTGGTCGGCACGCCGTTGACCAGTCCGCGCGCCTTGTCCACGCCGGGCAGCTTGAATTGCTCGACGTTGCTGGCGGCGTTCGGAAATACCTGGTGCGAGTGACCGATCAGCATCGCATCGATGCCAGCCACTTGCGACAGGTGGAAATTGCCGTTCTCCATGCCCGGCGCATACGGGCTGTCGTCCAGCCCGCCGTGCGAGATCGCGATCACCAGGTCGGCGCCCTCCGCGCGCATCCGCGGAATGTACTTCAGCGCGGTCTCGCGCACGCCTTCGGTGTACACCTTGCCGTCGAGCCAGCGCTGGTCCCACGACACGATGGTCGGCGGCGCGAAACCGATGATGCCGACCTTGAGCGTCGCGCCGACCGGCTTGCCGTTGGCATCGAGCGCGCTGACCTGTTTGGAAATGATGCGGTACGGCGCAAACAGCGGCGCGCGCGTCCTGGCGCTGTAGACGTTGGCCAGCACCTGCGGGAACGCCGGCCCGGCGCAGCGCGGTTTGGCCGGATCGACCCCGTCCACGTCCAGGCGGTTGCCGGTCACCTGGCTCAGATAGGCCAGGCCGTAGTTGAATTCGTGGTTGCCGATGCCGCCGCCGTCGAAACCGAGCCGGTTCATGACCTTGTAGACGGCCAGCGTCTGGTCGCACTTGAGCGGCGCGACCAGCGCCTGGTAATCGGCCAGCGCGGTGCCCTGGATGGTGTCGCCGTTGTCGAGCAGCAGGCTATTCGGGAACTCCTTGCGGGCCCGGGCGATCAGGGTCGCGGTGCGGTCCAGTCCGAACGACGGGTCCGGCGCCAGCTTGTAGTAGTCGTAGCCGAGCACGTTCGAATGCAGGTCGGTGGTTTCCAGCACCGCCAGCACCGCCGTCGCGCCTGACGGGACGGCCGCAAGCCGCGCCCCACCCCCGGCCGCGCTGCACGCGCCGATGAACAAGGGCAGCAGGAGCAGGATATACTGGGAGCGCATAAAGAGGTTCCGTGAGAAGTATGATGATCGACAGCATGATACGCAGTGCGCCGCTACCCATCAAGCGGCCATGCTGAAGCCCCTTGGGACGCGCCATGTTCCGCCAGACCCATGCGTTGCTTGACAGCCTGATCGGCCTGCTCATAGGCGCGATGTTGCTGGCGTACGCCGCGCCGTCCGCGGCGGCCAGGGCGCCCGTCACCGTGCTCACGATCGACGGCGCGATCGGCCCCGCCAGCGCCGATTACGTGGTGCGCGGAATCGCGCGCGCCGCCCAAGACGGCAGCCAGCTGGTGATCCTCCAGATCGACACGCCAGGCGGCCTCGACCTGTCGATGCGCTCGGTGATCAAGGCCATCCTGACGTCGCCGGTGCCAGTGGCCGGCTTTGTCGCGCCCAGCGGCGCGCGCGCGGCCAGCGCCGGCACCTACATCCTGTACGCCAGCCATATCGCGGCAATGGCGCCCGGGACCAACCTGGGCGCCGCCACGCCGGTCCAGGTCGGCGCGCCGGGAATCGATCCCGGGCCCGCCAAACCGCCCGCCCGCAAGGAGGGCGAGGAGCGCGGCGATGGCGGCAAGGACGCCGCCCCCCTCACCTCGGCAATCGAACGCAAGGCCATCAACGACGCCGCCGCCTACCTGCGCGGACTGGCGCAAATGCGCGGACGCAACGCCGAGTGGGCCGAGCGGTCCGTGCGCGAAGGGCTCAGTCTGTCCGCCGAGGACGCGCTGAAGGAACGCGTGATCGAGCACATCGCGCCCGATGTCGCGGCGCTGGCCGCGCGGCTCGACGGCACCAGGTTGCAGGTGCTGGGCCGCCAGGTGCAGTTGCAGACGGCCGGGGCGGCGCGCGTGAGCCTGCTGCCGGACGCGCGGTCGCGACTGCTCACGGTCATCACCAACCCCAGCATCGCGCTGATCCTGATGAGCATCGGCATTTACGGCCTGTTGTTCGAGTTCATGAACCCGGGCGCCATCGCCCCCGGGGTAATCGGCGCCATCTGCCTGCTGCTCGCGCTGTACGGCTTGCAGCTATTGCCGGTCAACTATGCGGGCCTGGCACTGATTCTCCTGGGCATCGCCTTCATGATCGGCGAAGCGTTCCTGCCCAGTTTCGGGGTGCTCGGGCTGGGCGGGGTGGCCGCGTTCGTGGCCGGTGCGCTGATCCTGGTCGACACCGACCTGCCGGACTATGGCATCCCGCTCGGGCTGGTCGCCACCGTCGCGGTCGCGAGCGCCCTGCTGATGGCCGGCACTGCCGCCATCGCATTGCGCACGCGCCGGCGCGCCGTGGTCAGCGACAGCCTGGTCGGCAGCATCGCCGAAGTGCTGGCGGACGCCGCCGGCGAAGGCTGGGCCAATGCCGGCGGCGAGACCTGGCGCGTGGTCGGCGCGGCGCCCATGCGGCGCGGGCAGAAAGTGCGGATCGTGGCGCGCCGCGGCACCGCGCTCGAAGTCGTTCCTATTGACAATTTCAACAAGGGAGAACTGCCATGATCTTCGAACTGGGCTTCGGCGTGGGCGGCCTCGTCCTGTTGCTGCTGGCATTGCTTGCAACCTCGGTGCGCATCCTGCGCGAATACGAACGCGGCGTGGTGTTCCAGCTGGGCCGCTTCTGGGCAGTCAAGGGCCCTGGCCTGATCCTGCTGATCCCGGTGCTGCAGCAGATGGTGCGGGTCGATCTGCGCACGGTGGTCCATGACGTACCGACCCAGGACGTGATCTCGCGCGACAACGTCTCGGTCAAGGTCAACGCGGTGCTGTATTTCCGCGTGATCGACCCGGAACGGGCCATCATCCAGGTCGCCAACTACTTCGAAGCGACCAGCCAGCTGGCCCAGACCACCTTGCGTTCGGTGCTCGGCAAGCACGAACTCGACGAGATGCTGGCCGAGCGCGAGCGCCTCAACATCGATATCCAGCACGTGCTCGACGCCCAGACCGACGCCTGGGGCATCAAGGTGGCCAATGTCGAGATCAAGCACGTCGACCTGGACGAGTCGATGATCAGGGCCATTGCGCGCCAGGCCGAGGCGGAGCGCGAACGGCGCGCCAAGGTCATCCACGCCGAGGGCGAGCTGCAGGCGTCCGAAAAGCTCATGCAGGCGGCGCAGGTGTTGGCGCAGCAGCCGGGCGCCATGCAGCTGCGCTACATGCAAACGCTCGCCAACATCGCCGGCGACAAGACCTCCACCATCGTGTTCCCGATGCCGATGGACCTGCTGGCCCGAGGGTCGGCCCCCAACGGTAAAACCGGGGCCTGACGCCTGTGGCATTGGCGGTCGGGTATAATCGAAGGTTCGATTCAACCAATTTAATACCGGAAACGCCATGGAAGCCGAACGCATCAACGCCCTCTCCGCCCTGCTCAACGACCTGACCGGTCGCGAAGCCGAACTTCGGAGGTATCTTTGACTACGATAAAAAGTCAGAGAAGCTCGAACAAGTCAACGAAGAACTAGAAGACCCGACCGTCTGGAACGATCCGAAACGCGCCCAGGATCTCGGCAAGGAGAAAAAGGCGCTGGAAGGGGTCGTGCACACGCTGCAAAAAGCCGACGCCGACCTGAAGGACGCGCACGACCTGTTCGACATGGCGCGCGAAGAGAATGACGACGACACGCTCGAAGCGGTGATCGCCGATACCGATGCGATCAAGCTGGTCATCGAGGGCATGGAGTTCCGCCGCATGTTCGGCCACCCGATGGACCAGAACAACTGCTTCATCGACATCCAGGCCGGCGCCGGCGGTACCGAAGCGCAGGACTGGGCCTCGATGCTGCTGCGCCAGTACCTGCGCTATTGCGAGCGCAAGGGCTTCAAGGTCGATATCCTCGAACAGTCCGATGGCGAAGTGGCCGGCATCAAGACCGCCACGCTGAAGGTCGAGGGCGAGTACGCCTACGGCCACCTGCGCACCGAAACCGGCGTGCACCGGCTGGTGCGCAAGTCGCCGTTCGACTCGGCCAACGGCCGCCACACCTCGTTTACCAGCCTGTTCGTGTATCCGGAAGTGGACGACTCGATCGAGATCGACGTCAACCCGGCCGACATCCGGGTCGACACCTACCGCGCGTCCGGCGCCGGCGGACAGCACATCAACAAGACCGACTCCGCGGTCCGCATGACGCACGCCCCTACCGGCATCGTGGTGCAGTGCCAGAACGACCGCAGCCAGCACCGCAACCGCGCCGAGGCGATGGAGATGCTCAAGGCGAAGCTGTACGAGCACGAACTGCGCAAGCGCATGAGCGAACAGCAGAAGCTGGAAGACTCCAAGACCGACGTCGGCTGGGGCCACCAGATCCGCTCGTACGTGCTGGACCAGTCGCGCATCAAGGACTTGCGCACCGGCTTCGAGACCGGGAACACCAAGGGCGTGCTGGACGGCGACCTGGACGAATTCATTTCGGCCTCCCTGAAGCAGGGCGTGTAAGCGATGGCATTCGAAAAAAGCGCATTCATCTTCGACATGGACGGCACCATCGTCGACAACATGGCGTTCCACACGCAGTCTTGGATCACCTTCTTCGAGCAGCGCGGCATGTCGCTCGATGCGGATCAGTTCTTCCGCACCACCGCCGGCCGCCAGGGCAAGGAGATCATCCGCGCGCACATGGGCGAACACCTCGATGACGACGAGGTGTTCGCGCTGAACCTCGAGAAGGAATCGGTCTACCGCGAGCTGTATGCCCCGCACCGCAAGACCGTGGGCGGCTTCGACGAACTGATCGCGCGCGGCAAGGAGCAAGGCGTCGTATTGGCCGTTGCCACAGCCGCGCCGAACGCGAACATCGAATTCACCCTCGACGGGCTTGACCTGCGGCGCCACTTCGACGTCGTCGTCGGCGCGGCCGACGTCGCGCGCGGCAAGCCGAATCCGGATGGCTTCCTGCTTGCGGCCGAACGCTGCGGCGTGGCGCCCGCGCGCTGCATCGTGTTCGAAGACGCGCCGCTGGGCGTGGAAGCGGCGCGCCGCGCCGGCATGCGCTGCGTGGTGCTGACCACCACCCTGCCCGCCGCGGCCTTCGCCGAATTCGACAACGTCATCGCCATCGCCGGCGATTTTTCCGAACTCGACATCGAGGCGCTGTTCGCCGCCCGGCCTGATCAATCAACATACACAAGACCCACCATGACAACGGATTTCCAGGAACAAGCCGCGCATCCGGCTGACGAAAACAAGATCATCGCCGAACGCCGCGCCAAGCTGGCCACGCTGCGCGACAAGGGCATCGCCTTCCCCAACGATTTCCGTCCGCAGCACAAGGCCGCATCGCTGCATGCCGAATTCGGCGACAAATCGCGCGAAGAACTCGAAGCGAACCCGGTGCCGGTAGTGCTTGCCGGACGCATGATGCTCAAGCGCGAAGCCGGCAAGAAGGCCGCCTTCGCCACGCTGCAGGATTCGTCGGGCGCGCGCGCCGACGGCCGCATCCAGATCTACGCCACGCTCGACCTGACCGGCGCGGCCGCGATGGAAGCGCTGCACCACTACGACCTGGGCGACATCCTCGGCGTCGAGGGCACGCTGTTCAAGACCAAGACCGACGAACTGACCGTCAAGGTCACCAACCTGCGCCTGATCACCAAGTCGCTGCGCCCGCTGCCGGACAAGTTCCACGGCCTGGCCGACCAGGAGACCAAGTACCGTCAGCGTTACGTCGACCTGATCATGAGCGAAGAGACGCGCCGCACCTTCAAGGCGCGTACCGCCGCGATGTCGTCGATCCGCCGCTTCATGGAAGAAAACGACTTCATGGAAGTCGAAACGCCGATGCTGCACACGATTCCTGGCGGCGCCGCGGCCAAGCCGTTCATCACGCACCACAACGCGCTCGACATGGAGATGTTCCTGCGGATCGCGCCGGAGCTGTACCTGAAGCGCCTGGTGGTGGGCGGCTTCGACCGCGTGTTCGAGGTGAACCGCAACTTCCGCAATGAAGGCGTGTCGCCGCGCCACAATCCTGAATTCACGATGATGGAGTTCTACGCGGCCTACACCGACTACCAGTGGATCATGAACTTCACCGAAGCGGTGATCCGCCAGGCCGCGGTCGATGCGCACGGCACCGCGATGCTGACCTACGGCGGGCGCGAGCTCGATTTGACCAAGCCGTTCCACCGCATGACCATCGTCGGCGCCATTAACAAGTTTGCGCCGCACTACACCAACGAGCAGCTGCACGACATGGCGTTCCTGAAGGCAGAGCTGCTCAAGTTCGGCGTCAAGCCGTTCTCCACTTCGGGCCTCGGTTCGCTGCAGCTGTCGCTGTTCGAAGAAACCGCTGAAGCGCAGCTGTGGGAGCCGACCTTCATCATCGACTACCCGGCCGAAGTGTCGCCGCTGGCGCGCGCGTCCGATACGGCGCCGGACATCACCGAGCGTTTCGAGCTGTTCATCGTCGGGCGCGAGATCGCCAACGGTTTCTCGGAGCTGAACGACGCGGAAGACCAGTCGGCGCGCTTCCTGGCGCAGGTAGCGGCCAAGGACGCGGGCGATGAAGAGGCGATGTTCTACGACGCCGACTACATCCGCGCGCTCGAATACGGCATGCCGCCGGCCGGCGGTTGCGGTATCGGCATCGACCGCCTGATGATGCTGATTACCGATTCGCCGAACATCCGCGACGTGATCCTGTTCCCGCACTTGCGCCGGGAAGAGTAAAAGCTTGGTGTGAATGCGGGGGCTCGGATGAGCCCCCGTTTAGTATCCGGCTCTTGAAGCGAAATGGGCGGCGACCACCAAGGCCGATGCGAAAACCTCACGCGGACAACGTCAACGAGCGCACGATTGGATCGACCCGACCGTTGAGCCGTCTCAGCAAATTCTACTGAATCACCCGATAACACGGAACGTACGTCTTACCCGGCAGTTTCATTCGGCTCTGTTCGACGAACGACGACAGCAGCGCATCCATGGGACCCATGATTTCGGAGTCGCCATGGATTTCGAAATGGCCGAATTTCTCGATCGCACGGATTCCCTCGTCCTTGACATTACCGGCCACAACGCCTGAAAACGCGCGCCGCAGGTTTGCCGCCAGCAGGTGGGTTTCCTGGTTCTTGTGCAGGCTCAGGGCGCGCATATTCTCGTGGGTCGGCTTGAACGGACGCTGGAATTCCTCGTCGATTTTCAGCAGCCAGTTGAAATAATATGCATCGCTGCGCGACTTGCGGAATTCACGCACTTCCTTGATAGCGACCTGCATTTCGCGCGCCACCATTTCCGGATCGTCGACAATGATCTTGTAGCGCTTCTGCGCCGCTTCGCCCAGGGTCGCGCCGATAAACTCGTTGATCTGCCTGAAGTAGTCGCGCGAAGTCTCCGGCCCGGTGAAAATCAGCGGGAACGGAACCTCCGCATTATCCGGATGGAGCAGGATGCCGAGGATGTACAGGATCTCCTCGGCGGTGCCGGCGCCGCCCGGGAACACGATAATGCCGTGGCCGGTGCGAACGAATGCCTCCAGCCGCTTTTCAATATCCGGCATGATCACCAGGTCGTTGACGATCGGGTTCGGCGATTCGGCCGCGATAATCCCCGGCTCCGAAATGCCAAGATACCGCCCGCCGGTCAGGCGCTGCTTGGCGTGGCCGATGGTGGCGCCTTTCATCGGCCCCTTCATCGCGCCCGGGCCGCAGCCGGTGCAGATATCGAGGTCGCGCAGTCCCATCTGGTAACCGACTTCCTTCGAATAATTGTATTCGACCCGGTTGATCGAATGTCCGCCCCAGCACACCACCAGGTTCGGATTGCGCTGCGGGCGCAGCACATTTGCGTTGCGCAGGATATGGAACACCGAATCGGTGATGCCGTCCGAGCGCGACATGTCGAATTTCGGATTGTCGGTCACTTCGCTGCTGATAAAAACGATATCGCGCAGCACCGCGAACAGGTGTTCGTGGATCCCCTTGATCATTTTTCCATCGACGAAGGCGATGGCCGGGGCGCCCTTGATATCGAGCTTGATGCCGCGCTCGCGCTGCACGATGCTGATGTCAAAAGACTTGTAGCGCTCCAGCAGTTCCTTGCCGTCGTCGATCGAGCTGCCGCAGTTCAGCACCGCCAGCGCGCAATTGCGGAAAATTTGATAGAGGCCGCCCTGGCTGGTGTCGAGAAGTTTGACGACTTCCGCTTTTGACAGCACTTCGAGCCGGCCTTCGGGCGAAATCAGGGTGTCGACAACGTCGTAGTCCATGATGCGAATTCCTTTTCTGATTCTGTGAGACGAGTGAGCCTGCAATGCCAATATACGACAACTCGCGGCAGTTGGGGGCGCAGATTCGCCGGGTGGTGCGCACGGCCGGGCGCGGTCTAAATAACACATGCGGCAAAAATTCGCTGACGGTGGCTCGATTTACATTAAAATGCAGCCCTATTGGAATAGTCGGCCCGGTCCCACGGCAAAACCTGCGACGGCTCGGGCCCTGAATGTTCCATATGATTTATCCATTCATAAATAACTATATTCGGGAGAAACCCGCATGAGCGGTGCAGCTACACCAACTGGCCAGCCAGTCGTAATTCCAGAGTTCAAGCAGATCTTGGGGCATCCAAGTCCGCTGTGGATGTTGTTCATGACCGAATTCTGGGAACGCTTCGCGTTTTACGGCATCCGTTGGGCGCTGGTGCTCTACATCGTCACCCAGTTCCACGACGGCGCCGCGGCCGGCCAGGCCGACGCCAACCTGACCTACGGTTCCTACCTTGCGCTGGTGTATGCCGGCGCCGTGTTCGGCGGCTACGTCGCTGACAAAGTCATCGGCTACCAGCGCTCGATCCTGATCGGCGCCGCGTTCATGGCCGCCGGCCTGTTCGCCATCGCCATTCCCGACCCGGACATCTTCAAGATCGGCCTGGCCACGATCATCGTCGGCAACGGCATGTTCAAGCCGAACATCTCGACCATGGTCGGCAAGCTGTATTCGCTGGGCGACACGCGGCGCGACAGCGGCTTCACGATTTTCTACATGGGCATCAACGCCGGCGCTTTCCTCGCCCCGATCCTGACCCAGGTGCTGGCCCAGAAAGTCTTCAACATTAACGACACCCCGGCCTACAAGATCGTCTTCATCGCCTCGGGCATCGGCATGCTGGTCAGCCTGGTGTGGTTCGCCATCGGCCGCAAGGCGCTCAAAGGCATCGGCGCCCCGGAGCCAGAAGCCCGGAACCCGATGCGCATGGTGTACGTGGCGCTCGGTGCCGTCGCCGTGATTCCGGTCATGTACTTCCTGCTCAAGGCCGGCGCGGCCAACCTCCAGGTGGTGCTGTCGATCCTGTTCCTGATCCTGGTGGCGATGCTGATGATCGAAGGCGTCCGCGACGGCAAGGTCGCGCGCGACAAGACCATCGCCCTGCTGATCATCTTCGCCTTCAACATCCTGTTCTGGATGTTCTTCGAACAGGCCGGCAGCTCGTTCACCTTCCTCGCCGAGAATATCGTCAACCGCGCCGGCGCGCTCGGCATGACGGAGTTTCCGACCGCCTGGTTCCAGAGCGTGAATTCGGTGGCCATCATCGTCTGCGCCCCGCTGATCGCGTGGGTCTGGGTCGCCATGGGCCGCCGCAACGTGAACCCGTCGATCCCGCGCAAATTCGGCCTGGGCATCATCTTCAATGGCCTCGCTTTCGGCCTGCTGATGTATGCGCTGTCGTTCCTGGTCGACCCGACCATCAACAAGATCCCGTTCTGGACCCTGTTCGCGGTGTACTGGATCCAGTCGATCGGTGAGCTATGCCTGTCGCCGATCGGCCTGTCGATGACCACCAAACTGGCGCCGACGCGCCTGGTGGGACTGGGCATGGGCGGCTGGTTCCTCTCGACCGGCATCGGCAACAACCTGTCCGGCATCTTCGCCAGCCACGTCTCGGGCGAATCGGGCATGTCGGTAGCGTCGGCGTTGAGCGGCTACACCTTCGGTTTCTGGTCGCTGATGGCCGGCGGCGTGCTGCTGTTCCTGCTCGCACCGCTGATCCAGAAGCTGATGCACGGCGTGAAATAAGCCGGTTCACATCGCACAGGACGGCGGCCTTCGGGCCGCCGTTTTCATTTCCACCTCTGGGGTCAGGTCTGACAACCGGACATATTTAACACATNNTCAGCCGGATATTTGTAAAATTTGTCCGGATGTCAGACCTGACCCCAGCGCGAGCGCGCGGCGCATGTCGTCCATTTCGGCCACCAGCCAGGCTCGGAAGCGCTGCACTTTTGGCATGCTCTCCTTGCTTCGGTTGACCAGGAACCGGTAACCGCTGCCAAACGGCGCGCTGCGACAGTTGATCTGGCGTAGCGATCCCTTCAGGATGTCCTGGAACGCGATCCCGTAGGCCACCAGCGCGATCCCTTGCCCGGCCACCGCGGCCTGCGCCAGCACGCCCCAGTGGCTGTAGCCGCGCGAGAAATCGTACTTGCCCCTCAATGCCTTGTTCTCGTTAAGCAGCTGCAGCCACGACTCCGGCGAATTCTCGTACAGCAGCGGGAAGTTCGGCAAGTCCGCCAGCGTGAGCTCGGCCTGCCCCGGCCCCAGCAGGTCCGGGCTGTACACCGCAATCAGCCGCTCACGAAACAGCAGCGCGGGATCGCCGTCCGACACCGGCCCGTAACGCACCGCCACGTCCATGCTGTCGTCCTCCAGGTCCACCGGCGCATCGTTCGAGTCGATCCGGATATCGAGCTCGGGATACAGCTCGGTGAAGCGGTGCATGCGCGGCACCAGCCACTTGATGGCGAACGAGTGCGTCGTCGATATCCGCAGGATCGCTTCCTCGTCCCCGCCCTGCAAGGCGCCGACCTTGGCCCGCAACTCGCCCAGCGTGCGCCGCACCGTGCTCGCCAGCTCCTGCCCTTTTTCGGTCAGCGTGATGTGGCGCGGATGCCGGATGAACAGCGCGAAGCCGACGTTTTCCTCGAGGTGCTTGACCTGCTGGCTGATCGCCGCAGGCGTCTTGTGCAACTCCTGCGCCGCCAGCTTGAAACTGCCCCAGCGCGCCGCACAATCGAAGTCGATCAGCCCCGAGAGACTGCGCAGCGGCTTCACATTCCCTCCATGCATAAGTTTTTCTTAGTCATAGCCTTAATTTTTCTCGTTTGATGGTTCGCGCCACCCGGTAGAAAATATAACCGATTCGATAAGGAAATGCCATGCGCAAGAATATATTGGTTATAGGTGGCACCCGCTATTTCGGCAAGCTGCTCGTCCAACGCCTCCTCCAGGCCGGCCACCGCGTGACCATCGCCACCCGCGGCCTCGCGCCGGACCCATTCGGCAGCCGCATCGAGCGGATCCGGGTCGACCGCCGCAACGAATCCGCGATGCGCGCCGCCTTCGCCAACGCGCCCGGCTACGACGTCGTGTACGACCAGATGTGCTACAGCCCACTCGACGCCGCAATCTCGGCCCGGGTCTTCGCCGGCAAGGTGAAGCGCTACATCATGGCCTCGACCATCGACGTCTACCGCCCTCTTCTCGGCACCCAGGACGCCCCGTTCGCCGAATCGGCCGTGAAAGTGCTGGCGCAGCCGATCGACACGCGCTACCCATGGCACGACCCGGCCCTCGCGAACCAAAGTTATGTGATGGGCAAGCTGCAGGCGGAAGCCTATTTCTACCGCGACGGCTCGCTGCCAGTCGTCACGGCGCGGATCGGCCATGTGCTGGCCGGCGCCGAGGATTTCACCGGCCGCCTCGCCCACTACGTCGAGCTGGTGCGCCAGCATGCGCCGCTGCGCTATTCGAATGCGGCTGCCGCCAGTTCGTTCATGTCGGCCCAGACCATCGCCGATTTCATGTTGTGGGCAGGCGCGCAGGACTTCACCGGCCCGGTCAACGCGGCCTGCGACGGCGCCTTGTCGGCGTTCGACCTGTACCACCGGGTCGGCATAGCGCTCGACGAACCGGTCAAGGCGCTGCCGTCACCGCAGGCGGAGCACCCCGGAGTACTCAGCCCCTTCGATTTTCCCGCCCCGCTGATGCTCGATACCAGCCGCGCCGCGCAGCTAGGCTACCGTTTCGGCCACAGCGACGAGTGGCTCGATACGCTGATCCGCCAGCACGACCTGGCGTTTGTCTAGCGGGCTTCCTTCTCGCGCCCGATCCAGTACAGCAGCAGGCAGATGCCGGCATACGGGATCAGCGACAGCACATCCGCGGACGGGCCGCCGAACAACGGGTTGGCCCGCGCGGCCCACTCTGCCAGGGCACTATCGAAGCCGGTCATCACTCCCGCGGTAATCGCAATCACGATGCCGGCCAGCGCGCCGCCGGCGATATAGCCCGAAGCCAGCAAGGTGCCGGAACTGCGGTCGCCGGCAGCCTGCCGCTGTTCTTCGTTCAGGCCGGCGTTGTGCGGCAAGCGGTTGTTGCGGCGATCGACCAGCCAGCGGATAAAGCCGCCGACAGCAATCGGCAGGGTCGATACGAGCGGCAGGTACACGCCCACCGAAAACGCCAGCGACTGCACTCCCGCCATCTCCAGCACGATCGAAATCATCACGCCCAGCAGCACCAGGGTCCACGGCAGCTCCTGGTCCAGGATGCCCTTGATAATGTACGACATCAGCACCGCCTTCGGCGCATCGTATTTCTTCACTTCCGATCCGTCCGGGCGCGTGTGGTGGGTGCCGTTGATGCCTGGATCGACCAGGTACGCCAGCCGGCCGTCGTCCGCCACCAGGTATTTGCCGGCCGGGCCGCCCACGGCGTCGGTCTTCTGCCAGACCTTGTACGTTTTACCGTCCGACCCTGACTGCGGGCCCTGCAACTGCGCGGTCGCGGTCAGCTTCGATGCATCGACCGTCACTCCCGGCGCCACCTGCGCGGCCGGCACATACACGGTGCTGGCGTCGTTCAGCTTGAGCAGGATCGGCCCCAGGATCAGCGCGGACGCCAGCGCACCCCACAGGATCGCGTACTGCTGCAGCCGCGGCGTGGAACCGACCAGAAATCCGGTCTTCAGGTCCTGCGAGGTGGTGCCGGCATTGCTGGCGGCGATGCAGACGATCGCGCCGACCGACAGCGCGGTGACGTAATACTGGCCGCCGGTCCAGCCCATCATCAGGAAGATCAGGCAGGTGAACAGCAAGGTGGCGACCGCCATCCCGGAAATCGGATTGGACGAGGAGCCGACTTCGCCGGTCAGGCGCGAAGACACCGTCGAGAACAAGAAGCCGAACACCAGGATCAGCAGCGCTCCGAGGAAGTTCATGTGCAGCGGGGTCGCCAGCGTGATGACGGCGATGATCGCGAGGCAGCCGATCACCACCCACTTGAGCGGGATGTCCTGGTCGGTGCGCAGGGAAGCATCGGCGCGGCTGCCCTTGCCGATGCCGGCCACACCGCCCTTGAGGCCCTTCCAGATCGTCGGCAGCGAGCGCGCGAGGCTGATCAAGCCGCCCGCCGCCACCGCGCCGGCGCCGATGTACAGCACGTAGGCGCTGCGGATGTCGTCCGGGCCCATGTCCTTGATCAGCATGGTGCCGGGCGCCAGCGGCACCGTCAGCAGCTCGCCGAAGAATTTGATCATCGGGATCAGGAGCAGGTACGCCAGCACGCCGCCGCCGGCCATGGTGAAGGCGATGCGCGGACCGATGATGTAGCCGACGCCGAGCAGCTCGGGCGAAATCTCGGCGCCGACCGAGCCGGCCTTGAGCGGCGCGCCGAACACGAAGTTGGCGGTGTCCTTCCAGCCCTTGAGCGATATGCTGGCAACCTTGTACAGCAGGCCCACGCCGAAGCCGCCAAAAATGATGAAGGCCCTGCGCCTGGCGTCGAGTGCGGCCTGCGAACCCTCTTCACGGATTTCACCGGCCGCCGCACGCGAGGTTTCGGTAGCCGCCGCCTTGAGCACTTCGGCGCAGGCCGTGCCTTCCGGGTACTTCAGTTCCCGGTGCTGGTCGACGATCATGGTGCGCCGCATCGGGATCATCATCAGGATGCCGAGCAGGCCGCCCAGCACACCGACCAGCATCACGCGCGAAATCTCGAGGTCGAAGCCGAGGATCATAATCGCCGGCATCGTCACGCCGAGCCCGAACGCAATCGATTCTCCGGCCGAACCGGCCGTCTGGGTGATGCTGTTTTCGAGGATGGTCGAATCCTTGCCGCCGACCTTCTTGGCCAGGCCGAACAGCGTGATCGCGATCACCGCCACCGGGATCGACGCACTGACCGTCAATCCGACCTTGAGCACGAGGTACAGCGACGAGGCGCCGAACACCATGCCCAGCACGACGCCCATCAGCAGCGCCCTGAATGTCATCTCCGGCAGCTCGGCCTCGGCGGGGATGTAGGGCTTGACCGCCGGCGGCGTCGAATCGTAGGGCATCTGGTATTCCTGGAAGGTCTGTCTGGTATTGCCAGCCGCCCCTTGTCAAAGGACCCACGGCGCTGGAGAGACTATCGCATAAGCTGGCGGCAACCGAAAGCGGGATTATAATTTTGCGAAACTGGCCGTCACAACCGGAACGGCCTCACCATGAGAGTATCTTTTGACATCATCGAGCAAGCAGCCGCACCGGCGCGCCAAGCGCCCTTCCATGGCCCGCGGATTCTTTATCCTGGCCGCCCTCGCCCTGCTGTTCGTGCTGGGCGCCGCCATCTACGCGCTGGCGGCAATCGTGACGAACGTGCCGTCGATCGACGCGGTCACCGACTACCAGCCGAAAATCCCGCTGCGCATCTACACCGCCGACCATGTCCTGATCGGGGAATTCGGCGAAGAACGCCGCGACTTCGTGCCGATCTCGAAGGTGCCCGAACTGATGAAACAGGCGGTGCTGGCGATCGAAGACAAACGCTTCTACGACCACGGCGGGATCGACTGGATCCGCGCGCTCGGCGCCGCCAGATCGAACCTGGGCGGCGGCTTCCGCCAGGGCGGCTCGACCATCACGATGCAGGTGGCGCGCAATTTCTTCCTGACGCGCGAGAAGCTGATCGCCCGTAAGCTCAACGAAGTGGCGCTGGCCTACAAGATCGAAGGGGCGCTGTCGAAGGACCAGATTCTGGAGCTGTACATGAACCAGATCTACCTCGGCCAGCGCGCTTATGGTTTCGGCAGCGCAGCCAAGATCTATTTCGGCAAGTCGCTTGGCGACCTGTCGGTGGCGGAAATGGCGATGCTGGCCGGGCTGCCGCAAAACCCGGCCCGCCACAACCCGGTGATCAACCCGAAACGCGCGCGCCAACGCCAGCATGTGGTCCTGAAGAGCATGCGCGAGCTCGATTACATCACCGAGGCCCAGTACCAGCAGGCGCTGGGCGAGACGCTGCGCGTCAATACCAAGGGCCAGGAATTCGGCACCCACGCCGAATATGTGGCCGAACTGGCACGCCAGGTGGTGTACGAACAGTTCAAGGAGGAGGCTTACACCAAGGGCATCGTGGTCACCACCACCATCCTCAAGGCCGACCAGGACGCCGCTTACCAGTCGCTGCGCCGCAATGTGCTGGCCTACGACCAGCGCCACGGCTACCGCGGGCCGGAAGCGCTGATCGAGCTGCCGGCCGGCCAGGAGGAGCGCGAGGACGCGATCGACGAGGCGCTGCAGAAGCGGCGCTCGAGCGAGGGACTGCTGCCGGCCGTGGTGCTGGCGGCGTCGCCCAAAATGGTGCGGGTCGAAACGGTGGACGGCGATACCGTCGAGATCAGCGGCGCCGGCCTGAAGTTCGCCGCGGCGGGACTGGCCGCGAACGCCAGGCAGTCGGTCAGGCTGGCGCCCGGCGCCATCGTCCGGGTCAGCCAGGACGCCAGGAAGAACTGGAGCATCGTGCAGCTGCCGCAGGTATCGGCCGCCTTCGTGTCGATCGATGCGGACACCGGCGCCTACCACGCGCTGGTCGGCGGCTTCGATTTCAACCTGCAGAAGTTCAACCACGTGACGCAGGCGTGGCGCCAGCCGGGATCGGCGCTCAAGCCTTTCCTGTATTCGTCGGCGCTGGAAAAAGGCTATTCGCCCGCCACCCAGATCCTCGACGCGCCGCTCGACATGCCGGGCGAGGACGCCGGCAAGACCTGGTCGCCGCAGAACGACGACGGCGTGTTCGACGGCCCGATCACCATGCGCCATGCGCTCGCGCACTCGAAGAACGTGGCCTCGGTGCGCCTGCTGCGCGCGGTGACGGTGCCGTACATGCACAACTACCTGTCGAAGTTCGGTTTCGACCCGGCGCGCCATCCGAAGAACCTGACCATGTCGCTCGGCACCGGCGCGGTGACCCCGCTGCAGATGGCGGGAGCGTACGCGGTGTTCGCCAACGGCGGCTTCCAGGTCCAGCCCTACCTGATCAGCAAGATCGAGGATGCGCGCGGCGTCGTCATCGCGGAGACCAGGAAACCTGCCGCCAGCCAGGAGGACAAGCGGGTGATCGACGTGCGCAACGCGTTCGTCACCGACAGCATGCTACGCGACGTGACCCGCTACGGCACCGGCGCGGCGGCGACCCAGAAGCTGAACCGGCGCGACATCGCCGGCAAGACCGGCACCACCAGCGACGCGATCGACGGCTGGTTTGCCGGTTACGGCGCAAACGTGGTCGCGGTGGCGTGGATGGGCTACGACGAGCCGAGATCGCTGGGCGGACGCGAATTCGGCGCCACCTTGGCGATGCCGATCTGGATCGACTACATGCGCGTGGCGCTGGCCAGGCGCCCGGAACTGGAACGCAAGGCGCCGGAAGGCGTGGTGCGCCAGGACGACGACTGGATCTATGCGGAATATGCTGCTAGTACGGAGTTCAGGTCGATCGACGTCGAGCAGGCTCCGGTTGTCGCCCCCGAACCCGGCTCGCCGGCGCCGGAGCCGGTCCAGCCTGCCAATTAGGCACTGGCCCGAAGACGCGGCAAGGGGCTTGGGATTTTGCGGTGTGGCGGTTATGATAAGACGCTTTTCAAGAACAACCCCCTCATATTGGAGTGCTGCGGATGGCGACGGTGTCAATGGCTGGACCAAAAGAGATCACGATCCGGGGCATCATCCTCGGCGTGCTCATTACCCTGATCTTTACCGCGGCCCAGGTCTACCTCGGGCTCAAGGTCGGCCTCACCTTCGCCACCTCGATCCCGGCCGCGGTGATCTCGATGGCGCTGCTGAGCGCTTTCAAGGACGCGACGATCCAGGAAAACAACATCGTCCAGACCATCGCATCGGCCGCCGGCACGCTGGCATCGGTGATCTTCGTGCTGCCAGGGCTGCTGATGATCGGCTGGTGGGCCAACGTGCCGTTCTGGCCGACCTTCGGCGCCTGCGCCATCGGCGGCGTGTTGGGTGTGATGTACACCGTGCCGCTGCGCCGCGCGCTGGTCTCGCAATCCGACCTGCCGTATCCGGAAGGTGTGGCGGCGGCCGAAGTTCTCAAAGTCGGCATGTCGTCGCGCAGCGGCGCGGCCGAAGGCAAGGCCGGCTTGTGGGCGGTAATCTGGGGCAGCATCGCCTCGGCGCTGTTCGCCGCCTTCGCCGCCGCCAAGCTGATGGCCGCCGAAGTGTCGGTCTACTTCCGCACCGGCCAGGGCGCCACCGGCATCGGCGCATCGAGTTCGCTCGCGCTGATCGGCGCCGGCCACCTGATGGGCATCACGGTCGGCATCGCGATGCTGGCCGGGCTGGCGATCGCATGGGGCATCCTGGTGCCGTTGCTGACGTCGATGAATCCGATGCCCGCCCTGTCGGCGGCCGACCACGCGCTCGGCGTCTGGAGCAAAGAGGTCCGCATCATCGGCGCCGGCGCCATCGGCGCCGCGGCTATCGTCACGCTTGCGGGCCTGGCCAAGCCGGTCATGGGCGGCCTCAAGTCGGCGATGGCGGCAGCGCGCCACGCAAAAACCGAAGGTGCGGTGATCGCGCGCTCGGAACAGGATATCCCGCTGTTCATCGTCGGCCTGGTGACCTTGATCGCCATGGTGCCGGCCGGCTGGCTGCTGGTCACCTTCCTGCAAGGCGGCCCGCTGGCAAGCCTGTCCGTTCCGCTGGTGGCGGTGGGCGTCGGCTACATCCTGATCGCCGGCATGTTTGCCGCTGCGGTCTGCGGCTACATGGCAGGCCTGATCGGCTCGTCGAATTCGCCGGTGTCGGGCATCGCCATCCTCACCATCCTGGGCGCCGCGCTCAGCGTCGGCATGGTCGGGCGCCACGTGATGGGGCCGGAAGTGGCCCAGGCCCTGATCGCGTTTGCGCTGTTCGTGACGACCGTGGTGCTGGCCGTCGCCGTGATCGGCAACGACAACCTGCAGGACCTGAAGACTGGCCAGCTGGTCGGCGCGACGCCGTGGAAGCAGCAGGTCAGCCTGCTGATCGGCGTGGCCGCCGGTTCGGCCGTGGTGCCGCCGGTGCTGGAACTGCTCAACCGCGCGAACGGGTTTGCCGGCGCGCCGAATTTGCAGGCGATATCGTCCACTCCACTTGCGGCGCCGCAGGCGACCCTGATCTCGACCCTGGCCAAGGGCGTGATCGGCAATGACCTGCCGTGGAACCTGCTGGGCTACGGCGCCCTGATCGGGCTGATCCTGGTGGTCATCGATTTCGCCCTCAAGAAGTCCAGCAACAAGAAGTACAGCCTGCCGCCGCTGGGCGTCGGCCTGGCGATCTACCTGCCGAGCGCCGTTACAGCGCCGGTGGTGGTGGGCGCGTTCGCAGGCTGGTTCTTCGAGCGCGCAGTCAGCAGGCGCACCTGGGGCGAGCCGGCCAAGCGCATGGGCGTGCTGATCATGTCCGGCTTCATCGTCGGCGAAAGCCTGTTCAACGTGGCGCTTGCGGGCCTGATCGTGTCGACCGGGACCGGCGAGCCGCTGGCGATCGCCAACGGCCTGAGCGAGGCGCAGGCGATGATGATTGCGACCGTGCTTGGCGCCGGGCTGGTGGCGAGCCTGTATCGGTGGGCTGCGACCAATGCGCGTCGCGTCGAAGCGTAGGAGTCGGACCTTCGACTATCCAGCCGGACCATCCTCGCCAGGCAGGTCGGGTAAAATGGCAGGTTCAACTCCTCCTGCCCCCCGACGATGATCAACTGGATTGCGCAATGGTTCAATCGATCGTCCGCCCCCCAGGCCGCGCCCGCCCCCGCAACGGTGCAGCCTGACCTGGCGGATGGCGCGCGCATCGTTGAGTCAGCGCCGGAGCCGGGCGACCTCGATACCGTGTTCTACCGCTGGCTCGCCGGCCCGCCTGGCGCCGACGTCCTGCCCTCCACCGAAAAACTGATCATCGACGAATTCGCGCGCCTGGTCGAGGCGCCGCAATCGGCGTCCGACCTGGTGCCGCGAGTCCCGGCGGTGATCCCGCAACTGTTGCGCAGCCTGCGCGACGACAGCGTCTCCGGCGCCGAGCTGTCGCGCCAGCTCGCGCAGGACGTGGTGCTGGTCGCCGAAGTGATCCGCGAGGCGAACGGCCCGTACTACCGCCCGTCGACGCCGATCAAGACCGTCGAAGGCGCGATCATGCTGCTCGGCCAGAACGGCATGCGCATGCTGCTCGCGCGCGTCGCCTTCCGTCCGATCATCAGCACGCAGTCCGGCCAGTTCGCGCACCGGGTCGCGCCGCACGTGTGGCGCCAGTCCGAAACCTGCGCGCTGGCGGCCAGCATGCTGGCGCCGGCCATGCGCGCCAACCCGTTCGAAGCTTACCTGGCCGGGCTGCTGCACCGCGTCGGCCTGATCGTGGCGTTCCGCCTGATCGACCAGATCTACAGCGGCGACGCGCTGCCCCGCTCGGACCAGTTCTGCGCCGCGCTGCTGCCGGACGCCCAGCGGCTGTCGGCGCGCATCGCCGCGCTGTGGGAATTCCCTGTTACAGTGTCCGGCGCGATCGCGCACGCCGGCTTGCCGGATGCCGCGCCGCTGGCACAGGTGCTTGCGCTGGCCGAGCGCATCGCCACGCTGCGCCTGCTGGTCGATGCCGGCGTGTACGCGGCCGACGATCCTTTTGTGCTGCAGGGCTTGGACCCGGCGGCGTTGGCGTGTTTCGAAAAACTCAGCAACGAGGAACATTGATGGCGTTTCAGATCGAGAACAAGCTGGTGATCGGGGTGGCGTCGAGCGCATTGTTCGACCTGACCGGCTCGCACCAGGTCTACCTGGACAGCGGCCCGGATGAATACCGCAATTTCCAGGAACGTAACATCGACACCATCCTCGACAAGGGTGTGGCCTTTCCCTTCATCCGCCGCTTCCTGAATATCAACAAGTGCTTTCCGCGCCAGACGCCGGTCGAAGTGGTGCTGTTTTCGCGTAATTCGCCGGAAACCGGACTGCGCGTGATGCGCTCGATCGCCCATTACGGCCTCGACATCTCGCGCGCCGCGTTCATGACCGGCAAGACGCCTTATCCATATCTGCCCGCCTTCAACACCTCGCTGTTCCTGAGCGCGAACGAGGAGGACGTCAAGAGCGCGATCGCCGCGAACTATCCGGCCGGCCTGGTGCTGCCGTCGAAGATCGTCGACGACGATGACGACATCGAGCTGCGCGTAGCCTTCGACTTCGACGGCGTGATCGCCGACGACGAGTCCGAAACCGTCTTCAAGAAAAATAACGACCTCGCCGAATTCCACGCGCACGAAGCGATGCATGTGGACCGCCCGCACCAGCCAGGCCCGCTGGCCGACATGTTCCAGAAGCTGGCGATGATGCAGCGGATGGAGGAGCGGGCGCAGCGGCGCGATCCCAACTACCGCAAGATCCTGCGCATCGCCATCATCACTGCGCGCAACGCGCCCTCGCACGAACGGGTCGTCACCACGCTCAANNAGCTGGGGCGTGTCGGCCAACGAAACCTTCTTCCTCGGCGGGATGGACAAGGCGCGCGTGCTGTCGGTCTTCAAGCCGCACATTTTCTTCGACGACCAGCTGACCCACCTGAAATCCTCGCCGGGCGGAACCATCCCGATGGTGCACGTGCCGTTCGGGATCGCGAACCGGCGTCCTGCGCCCTGACCAGCCGCGCCTGCGATATGCGATTACGACTATAATTAGTCATTAAAGCCCATCGTTTTCGCGCCTGCATGCCCTTCGATTTAAAGAAATCACTTCCCAAGCCCGGCACCCGGTTCGCGCTGCCGACCTTGTACGGGTCGGCCGACGCCTATGCGCTGGCGGTGGCCGCTCTCGACCTGAAATCGCACCAGCAGATGCTCACGGTGGTGGTGGCCAACGCCAGCGACGGCCAGCGCCTGCTCGACGAGATTCCGTGGTTCGCCGAGGGCAAGCTGGCCTGCCACCTGCTGCCGGACTGGGAAACCCTGCCTTACGACGCGTTCTCTCCGCACCAGGACCTGGTCTCCGAGCGCCTGGCCACGCTGCACGAAATCCAGAACGGCCAGTGCGACGTGCTGATCGTGCCGGCCACCACCGCATTGGTGCGTCTGGCGCCGCCGTCGTTCCTGGCGGGCTACACCTTTTTCTTCAAGCAGGGCGAAAAGCTCGACGAGGTACGGCTCAAGGCGCAGTTGACGCTGGCCGGCTACACCCACGTGTCGCAGGTGATGTCGCCCGGCGAATACTCGGTGCGCGGCGGCCTGATCGACCTGTTCCCGATGGGCTCCGCCCTGCCTTACCGGCTCGATCTGTTCGGCGACGAGATCGAAACCATCCGTACCTTCGACGCCGACACCCAGCGCTCGCTGTACCCGGTGCGCGAAGTGCGCCTGCTGCCTGGCCGAGAATTCCCGATGGACGAGCCGTCCCGCACCAGCTTCCGCAGCCGCTGGCGCGAGCGCTTCGAAGGCGATCCTTCGCGCTCGGTGGTGTACAAGGACATCGGCAGCGGCATCGCCTCGGCCGGCATCGAATACTACCTGCCGCTGTTCTTCGAACAGACCGCGACCCTGTTCGACTACCTGCCGCAGCACGCCAGCCTGGCGCTGGTGGGCGACATCGACGCCGCCATCAAGCGCTTCTGGCTCGACACCCAATCGCGCTACCGCTTCCTGAAGGCAGACCGCGAACGCCCGATCCTGCCGCCCGACGAACTGTTCCTCAGCGACGAAGCCTTCTTCACGCTGGCCAAGCCGTTCCCGCGCTGGGTGATCAGCAAGGACGCCGACTCGGCCACCTCGGAACTGTCGGCGCCGATTCCGAACATCGCCGTCAACCGCCGCATCGACGACCCGCTGGCCAACCTGCGCGCGTACCTGTTCCAGAACCAGCGGCGCGTGATGATCTGCGCCGAATCGAACGGCCGGCGCGAAACGCTGCAGCAGTACTTCAACGAATACAACCTGGCGCTGGCGCCGGTCGAAGGCTTCGAGGGCTTCCGCGCATCCGACGCGAAACTGGCGCTCGGCGTGGCGCCGCTGCACGTCGGCTTCGAACTGTTCGAACAGGACGCCGGCAACCTGATTTTCATCACCGAGACCGAGCTGTATGCCGGTTCCGGCCGCCGTGTCGGCACCAAGAAGCAGGAAACGGTCACCCAGGTCGAGTCGATGGTGCGCGACCTGTCGGAGCTGAAGATCGGCGACCCGGTGGTGCACATCAACCACGGCATCGGGCGCTACATGGGCCTGACCAGCATGGACCTGGGCGAAGGCGAGACCGAATTCCTGCACCTCGAGTATGCCAAGGACACCAAACTGTACGTGCCGGTGTCGCAGCTGCACGTGATCTCGCGCTATTCGGGCGCTTCGCCGGAAGACGCGCCGCTGCACTCGCTCGGCTCCGGCCAGTGGGAAAAGGCCAAGCGCAAGGCGGCCGAACAGGTGCGCGACACCGCCGCCGAGCTGCTCGACCTGTACGCCCGGCGCGCCCTGCGCAAGGGCCATTCGTTCGAATATTCGGCGCACGACTACCAGAACTTCGCCGACAGCTTCGGCTTCGAGGAGACCCCCGACCAGGCCGAGGCGATCAGGAACGTCATCAAGGATATGACCGGCGGCAAACCGATGGACCGGCTGGTGTGCGGCGACGTCGGCTTCGGCAAGACCGAAGTGGCGTTGCGCGCGGCCTTCATCGCCGTCATGGGCGGCAAGCAGGTGGCGATCCTGGCGCCGACCACGCTGCTGGCCGAGCAGCATGCGCAGACCTTCGCCGACCGCTTCGCCGACTGGCCGGTGCGCATCGCCGAGCTGTCGCGCTTCCGCACCGGCAAGGAGATCAACAACGCGATCAAGGGCATGGCCGACGGCACGCTCGACATCGTGATCGGCACCCACAAGCTGCTCTCGCCGGACGTCAAGTTCACCCGCCTCGGCCTGGTCATCATCGACGAGGAGCACCGTTTCGGCGTGCGCCAGAAGGAAGCGCTCAAGTCGCTGCGCGCCGAAGTCGACGTGCTGACCCTGACCGCGACGCCGATCCCGCGCACGCTGGGCATGGCGCTGGAAGGCCTGCGCGACTTCTCGATCATCGCCACCGCGCCGCAAAANNTTCCTGCACAACGAGGTCGAGACCATCCAGAACCGGATGGCGATGCTGACCGAACTGCTGCCCGAGGCGCGCATCGGCGTGGCGCACGGCCAGATGCACGAGCGCGACCTCGAAAAAGTGATGCGCGACTTCGTGGCGCAGCGCTACAACATCCTGCTCTGCACCACCATCATCGAGACCGGCATCGACGTTCCGACCGCGAACACCATCATCATGCACCGGGCCGACAAGTTCGGCCTGGCCCAGCTGCACCAGTTGCGCGGCCGGGTCGGCCGTTCGCACCACCAGGCCTATGCCTACCTGCTGGTGCACGACGTGATGAGCCTGACCAAACAGGCGCAGCGCCGGCTCGACGCGATCCAGCAGATGGAAGAACTGGGCAGCGGCTTCTTCCTGGCGATGCACGACCTCGAAATCCGCGGCGCCGGCGAGGTGCTGGGCGAGAGCCAGTCCGGCGANNCCGGCGCTGCTGCCGTCGGACTTCTGCGGCGACGTGCACGAGCGCCTGTCGATCTACAAGCGGCTGGCCAACTGCAGCGCGGGGGAGAAGGTCGACGACATGCAGGAAGAGCTGATCGACCGCTTCGGCAAGCTGCCCGATCCGGTCAAGGCGCTGATCGAAACGCACCGGCTGCGCATCGCCGCCAAGGCGGTCGGCATCGTCAAGATCGACGCGCACGGCGAAGCGGCCAACCTGCAGTTCATGGTCAACCCGCCGATCGACTCGATGCGGATCATCGCGCTGATCCAGAAGAACCGCCACATCAAGCTGGCCGGCCAGGACAAGCTGCGCATCACCGCCAGCATGCCAGACCTGGCGGCCCGCGTGACGCAGGTGAAGCAAACGATCAAACAACTGTTAGCGTAACGAACCCATGACGATGAANNGCGCATGTTCGAACTGGGCCCGCATGCCCTGCGCTGCGAGCAGGTCGACGATTCGAACGCCGTCCGCCAGGCGGTGGAAATGGCCGCAACCGAGGCGCAGGTCGACGCGACGTTCCTTGATGCGGCGCGCAGCCTGGCCGATTACCGGCTGGTGGCGATGGACATGGATTCGACCCTGATCACCATCGAGTGCATCGACGAGATCGCCGACATGCAAGGCCTCAAGCCGCAGGTGTCCGAAATCACCGAGGCGGCCATGCGCGGCGAGCTGGAATTCGCGGAGAGCCTCACACGCCGCGTCGCGCTGCTCAAGGGGCTCGAGGCCAGCGCGCTGCAGCGCGTGTACGACGAGCGCTTGCAAATTTCGATGGGCGGCGAGGCGATGCTGAAAGCAGTCAAGGCGGCCGGCCTGAAGACACTGCTGGTGTCGGGCGGCTTCACCTTTTTTACCGAGCGCCTGCAAGACCGGCTCGGCCTCGATTTCACGCATGCCAACGTGCTGGAAGTCGAGCACGGCAAGCTGACGGGCCGCGTGGTCGGCGGCATCGTCGACGCCGAGGCAAAAATGCAGACCGTCGAACGCGTGTGTTCCGACATTGGAATCGACACCGGGCAAGCCATCGTCATGGGCGATGGCGCCAACGACCTGCAGATGATGAGCGTGGCGGGTCTGTCGGTGGCATTCCGCGCCAAGCCGGTGGTGCGCAAGCAGGCTAGCGTCGCGCTCAACTTCTCCGGCCTCGATGGCCTGATTACCATCCTCGCTTGAGGTTTCTGCTTCCCGTCGGTCCGGTCCCGATCAAAACGTCTGACACTATGTGTCAGACCCGTATGGAAGCAGAAAGTTCGTTTGATCGTCGGCCCCGGGTGCTTGG
>CXWL01002778.1_pt1 | contig 29111 bp, 25 predicted proteins | sample 590931 | NCBI WGS metagenome assembly CXWL01 (sample SAMEA3498368, study PRJEB10139) | groundwater metagenome | biome: water well; material: biofilm material | place: Germany | collected 2015-04-27 | reverse complement strand
GCGCGACACGAAGGTGCCGGCGCGTCATCCGACGGGATCGGGCTGGTCGAACAGCTCGTGATCGGCCCGCACCAGCCGAGCGGATTTGCCGCGCTGATCGATGGAGCAGCCACGCGATGACCGCCAGACCTGCCCCGCTCACCGGCCGCCGCATCCTCGATCTCTCACGCGTTCTCGCCGGGCCTTGGAGCACGATGATCCTCGGCGATCTGGGGGCGGAGGTCATCAAGGTCGAGAACCCCAACGGCGGAGACGATACGCGCGCCTGGGGCCCACCCGATGCGGCGGGCGAGTCCGCTTATTATCTCTGCGCCAACCGCAACAAGAAATCCGTCGCGATCGACCTGTCCTGCGCGGCGGGGCAGGCTGCGGTCAAGGCACTCGCCGCGACGTCGGATGTGCTGGTCGAGAATTACAAGCTGGGCGGGCTCGACAAATATGGCCTCGACTATGCCAGTCTTGCACCCCAGTTCCCCGGCCTGATCTATTGCTCGATCTCCGGCTATGGCCGCTCAAGCCCGCGCGCCGCCGAACCCGGCTATGATTATGTCATCCAGGCCGAAGGCGGATTGATGGCGATCAACGGCGATGCCGATCGCCCGCCGGTGCGCGTCGGCGTCGCGGTCGCCGATCTCTTCACCGGGATGTTTGCGGCACAGGCGATCCTTGCTGCGATCATCGCCAAGGATCGCGATGGCGTCGGCCAGCATATCGACATGGCGCTGTTCGATGCGCAGCTGGCGATGCTCGCCAATGTCGGTTCGGCAACGCTTGTTTCGGGAGAGGAGCCGGTGCGTTACGGCAATGCCCACCCGACCGTGGTGCCCTATCAGACCTTCCAGACTGCCGATGTCGCGATCGTGATTTCGGTCGGCAATGACCGCCAGTTCGGGCATCTCTGCCGTGACCTGTTGCACCGGCCCGACCTTGCCGGGGATGAGCGCTTTGCCACGAACAGCGCGCGTGTGCGAAACCGCAAAACGCTCGTCCCGGTCCTTCAGGAACTGATCCGCCAGCATCCGAGCGACTGGTGGCTGACCGAGTTGAAGCGGGTCGGCGTGCCGTGCGGCGCCGTCCGCCCGATGAAGGCGGCGCTGTCCGCACCCGAAACGATTGCACGCGGCATGGTGCTGAGCGTTGCCCATCCGCTGGCCGGAACCGTGCCGCTGATCGGCTCACCGCTCAAGCTGGCCGACACGCCGGTCGTCACACCCACCGCGCCGCCCTTGCTGGGGCAGCATAGCGCAGAGGTGTTGGGCGGTTTGCTGGGCTATGATGCCGCGCAGATCGCGGCGGCAGCCGGTCAGACCTGAGCGCGCACCGCGTCGAGGATCTTCGCGCCACCCATAAAGACGGCACCAGTGCAGGCCGCGAACAGGAGCTTGCCGCCAAAACCCGGATATTGATCGAGATAGAGGATCCCGCGCTCAACCCCACCCAATGCCAGCGCATAGATGATAGCATAGGCTTCCCATTTGGTCTTGATGACGAACAGTCTTTTTATTTTCGCTCCCATGCCAAAAGTTAAGCAAGCATCGGGCCAAGCGCGGAATGCCGCGACTCCGGGATTAAGGGACAGGGTTAACTGTTAATTAATCCGACAGTTTGGGGGGTATCGGCAGGGGACACCCTATTGGGTGTCCCCGTTGCTCGACGTGCCGGGATTTTGGTATAGAGCGCCCCGACGAGTTGTCGAAGGAGATGCGATCATGAGTAAGGCAGCTTATCCCTTGAAACTCCCGATATCGATGAAGGTTGCGGCTCAACGGCTTGCGAAGGAAGACGGAGTGTCGCTCAACCAGTGGATTTCGGTGGCGATCGCACAGAAGATCGGCGCGGTAGAAACCGCAGCGGATTTCCTGAAACGCCGCGCAGGAAGTACGCGGGCGGCGGAGATGTTGCCGTTTCTAAAAAATGCCAGAAAAGAGCCGCCGCCGTCCGGGGATGAGCTGGATTAGGGCGCATGGCCGTCGCCAGCCGACCGGTCCCACGCAAGTCCTGCTCGCAATGATCGCGCGCAAGCCTTCTGTGTTGACGGAATTGCTGCGTTAGGTGGTGAGTTTGGCGTATTTAGCAAACTGGCACCATAATTTGGGGATAAGCTATTGCATGTCCCCAACAGGTGAGGCGAAGGAGCGTAATCGTGGAACTGACCAAACGCAGCTTCCTGCATGGTGCGGCAGCGTTGATGACATCGCCTGCCTTCGCGGCGGCAGCGGCGGATGAATGGGCTGTCCCCGGGGACTTGCAGGCAGCGATGAGCCAACGCGCCACCGCGTTGGTGCTGCGCAATATCCGGGGCGGCGGCAACAATCCGATTTACCGCAAACCCTTTCTCGATGCCGCATTCAGCGGCAGCATCTTCCTGTGGGACACCTGCTTCATGGCTGCTTTCGCCAAATACGACCTGGCGAACCTGCCCATCGCCAATGCGCTGGACAATTTCTATGCGCTGCAAGAGGCCGACGGCTACATCTGCCGCGAATATACTGGCGATGGACAACCATTCTGGCCCAAGGAGCATCCGGTCAGCATCAATCCGCCGCTGCTCGGTTGGGCAGAGCTGGAGCTGTTCGGCCAGAGCGGGGACAGGGCGCGGCTGGCACGAGTCTATCCTGCACTGCGGGCGTTCCATGCGTTCATCACCACGCACTATCGCCAGAGCGACGGGCTGTTCTTCAGCGACGCCTTTGGTTCGGGGATGGACAATATCACGCGCTATCCGCCGGGCTGGACGGATGATGGGCTGGGCATCGCGCTGACCAATCTCCATCCTGAATTGTTCGTCTATGACGGGCTCAGTCCGAAGTGGAACAGGCAGGGACGCAGTGTCGATATGTCGGCACAGATGGCGCTGTTTTCAGAGAATCTGGCGGCTATCGCCGCGCTAATTGGCCGCCATGACGAGGCCCGCACATATCGCAGGCACCACGCCCGGATCGGCGCGGCGGTGAACCGTCTGTGCTGGAGCGACGCAGACGGATTCTACCACGATCTCGCTTATGGCAGGCAGTTGCCGCGCCGCCATATCGGGATGTTCTGGACAATGATGGCGGGGATCGTGCCGAGGCGACGCTTGCCAGCTATGCTGGCGCACCTTACCGACCCCGGGCAATTCTGGACCCGCTTTCCCATCGCTAGCACCCCCACCGACGATCCCGATTATTCGCTGATCGGCTCCTATTGGCGGGGCAGCGTCTGGGCACCCACTAACTACATGATAATCCGTGGCCTCACCCGCGTTGGCGAACATGGGCTGGCAAGGCGTTTGGCACGGCAATATTATTGGTGTGTCGCGCAGGTGTTCAAAGAAACCGGCACATTTTGGGAAAACTACGCGCCCGCCGCGCTTACCAAGGGGAGCGAGGCGCGCAGTGATTTCTGCGGCTGGACCGCGTTGGTTCCACTTGCCATCGGGCGCGAATATATCGGGGAAAGCTGAGGAAAACTGTTACTACGGTTTCTGCAACAGTAGATAATTAGGTGCACCGTCACCGTAATTCCTATATTCCTTCTGCGCCACCGTCGCACTTTGGGCAGCGGCGATGGTGAAAATCGGAACCGTTGGCTCCGTAGACGTGGCCGCAGTCATCCCTCTCGCATTGAAGCGCCCAAATGTATTGCAGATGATCGGTGCCCTTATACTCCGTCCTTCTCAAAAGGCGCTGGTTGTTACGGTTCAGATCGCCCTCGTCGGCCATTTCGCTTCTCCCTGCTTTCCGCTAAACATATAGGAACCGGCGGCCGGATGCGATAGGCTTGCGCGTCATAATTCAAACTGAGACAATACCCGGGCGGCGCGCTCCTTGACAAATAGGAGATCGTCTTTCACGCAGGAACCGGCTCTTTCTCATGTCGCCAGGCTGGGGCGGAAATAGTGTTCGGGCCTTGCAGCCCGCCGGAGCGAAGCCCTCTTGCAGACAAATGCCTAGTTTCACGCAAAGCAGGCCATGTGCGGGAATCTAGGGAATCTAAGCGACGGTTTTGAGCCAAATGGACAGTCTCAACTCAAGGCGAATTGGCAGCAATGGAGACACCCAACAGGGCATCCCCTAATTGTCGAACATCAGGCCAGTTCCCCAAGGTCGAGCGCGAGCAACAAAGCCGCCCGGGCAGCGCCGATCCGGTGCCAGAGTTCGGGGTCGGCGAGCTGGTCCGGCGCGATCGTCTCGGGCCAGTGGGTCGAGACGATTTCGCCGACAATATCGAGAACGTCATTCTCGACAAGGAAGCGCGGATCGACCGCCGCCGGATCGCAGACCACGCGCAGGCGGAGGCAGGCGGGCCCACCGCCATTGGCCATCGACTGGCGGACATCAACCGGGATCAGGCGGCGGATCGGGCCATTGCCGGCGACCATTTCCTGCAGCCAGCCCCAGACGCGCACATTGTCCTGCGCTTCGGTCGGCAGGATCAGCGCCATGCCACCGTCGGGCAAGGTCACGAGCTGGGCATTGAACAGGTAGGACTGGATCGCATCGGCCAGGCCGACGGCAGAAGCGGGAACCTCGATGATTTCCACTTGGGGCAGCAGCGCGTGCAGGTCGCGGTAGAAGCTGGCTTTTTCGGCAAAGGCCAGTTCGTGCGCGAAGAGCACATGCTCATTGGCGACGGCCACAACATCGTTGTGAAACGCACCGGCGGCAATCGCTTCATCCGATTGCTGGACGAACAGCGCGCGCGAAACGCCGTGGACGCGGGCGACCGCCTTCGAGGCCTGGATATGCTGGCGGGCGGGGAAGGGGCCTCCCGTCACGCCATAGACGAAGATCTCGACGCCCGGCGTGTCATGAGCGGCCGCAAGGCGCATATGGTTGGCGGCACCTTCATCGCCGAAGGGGGCCGGGATCGGCCCGTGAACAGCGAAGCCCGGATCGGCAAAGGCGAGCCGGAGCTGCGCCAGCGTTCCCGGCCATTCATGGCTGCGGTGCGGCATCGTCACGAGGTTCGCGACGGTCAGGTGGCATTTGCCGTCTTCGGTGTCGGCGGCGGGCGAAACGGTCGCGGCATTGGCTGCCCACATCGACGAGGCGGACAGCGCATTTGCCAGCAATCCGGGCTCGGCCGCCTCCGGCGTGCAGCCCAGCGCCTGGAGCCAGTCCCGGTTCGGGCGGCACTGCGGCAGCAGGATCCCTTGCGTCAGCCCGAGCGCGAGGTTGGCGCGCATCTTGGCGATGCCCTGGAGCGCGGCAGCGCGCGGCTGCGACGTGCCGCCGGCGTTTTTCGCCGAAGCGAGATTGCCGAGGCTCAGCCCGGCATAATTGTGGCTTGGGCCGATCAGTCCGTCAAAGTTGATTTCGATGGCGCCCATCTCACCACCGCGCGACATGCGTGATCGTGTCGCCCTTGCCGACGCCGAGGTTTACTGCGGCTGCTTCGTCGATCACGATTCCGCCATCGACCAAGTCGATATGCGAATAGGTGGCGGTGAAGTCGGCGAGCTTGCCGTGCGCGGCGAGGACCTTGGTCGCGCCGCCTTCCCGGACGGCGACGATCTCGCTCTCCTGTGCCTCGCGGATGCTGCGGACTTTGTCGGTGTGGGCGGTCATTGTCGGCCCGCCGTCGAAAATGTCGATATAGCTTTCCCAATGGAACCCCTCATTCTCGAGCATTCGCATCGCGGCGCGGCCCGAAGGATGGGGCAGGCCGATCACAGCGCGCGCGCTTTCGGGAAGCATCGCGGTATAGACCGGGTGTTTCGGCATCAGATCGGCAATGAACTGGTTGCCGTTGACCGCGTTGAACTGGTCGGCATCCTGGAAATTCATCCCGAAGAAGCGCCCCGCGACGCCGTCCCAGAAAGGCGATCCGCCGGCTTCGTCGATGATCCCGCGCAGTTCGGCAAGGATGCGGTCGGCAAAGCGGGCACGGTGGTTGCGGATGAAGAGATAGCGGCTCCGCGCGATCAGCATGCCGAGCCCGCCGGCCCGCTCGCCCGGATGGAGGAACAGCCCGCCGACTTCGCTCGATCCTTCCAGATCGGTGGAAAGCGTCAGCATGTCGGCGCGGAACGTCCGGCCGAGTTCCTCGCTATGCTGGGTCAATGCGCCGATGCGATAGGAATAGAAGGGCCATTTCTGCCCGACCTGCGAGAAGAGCTGGCAGGTGCCGCGGACTTCGCCAGTCCGGGTATTCTCAAGGACGAGGACGAACAGATCGTCTCCGAGCGTGTCATCGTCGCGGCCAAAGGCGGTGTCAGACTTCTCGATCTTTGCCGCAAGCGACTTGCGATCCGCCGGCAGGTTGGTGAAGCCCCCGCCAGTCAATTTCGCCATTTCATAGAGCGGCTGGAGGTCGCTCGCGGTCGCGGCGCGAATGCGGAAGGTCATACCCGACCCCGTTCGGCGATCCGCATAAGGGTGAGCGCCGAAAGCTGCGCGCGCTCGGCAAGGCTGTCCACGATCAGAAACTCCTCGTCAGAATGGATGGAGCCGCCGCGCGGGCCCATCGTATCGACGACAGGCACACCGCACGCAGCGATATTGTTGCCGTCGCATACGCCCCCCGTCGCTTTCCACCCCACTGCCAGACCGAGATCGTTTCCGCAATCGCGGACCAGCCCGAAGAGCCTCTCGGCTGCCGGATCGAGCGGCTTGGGCGGTCGGTTGAACCCGCCGTGGAGATGGCAATGAACGTCGTGCTCGCGCGAGACGGCCGCAATTGCGTCTCTCAGGAGAGCGTCGGCCGCAATCATGTCCTCAGGCGTCATCGGGCGCATGTTGACGCGCAAGATTGCCTGGTCGGGCACGATATTGTTCGGCCCGCCGCCGTCGATCTTTGCCGGATTGACCTTGAGGCCCGGCGTCTTGGCGGCGTTGAGCCGGAGCGCAAGGTCGGCCGCTGCAAGCAAGGCATTGCGTCCGTCCTCCGGGTTGCGTCCGGCATGCGCGGCCTTGCCGTGGATTGTCACCGAGAAATTGCCGCTTCCCGGCCTTGCCCCGGCCAGCGTTCCGTCAGGGAGCGCCGGTTCATAGGTCAGCGCCGCCGCCTTGCCCTTCGCCAGTTCGGCTATCAGCCGCGCCGAGGCGTGGCTGCCCGTTTCCTCGTCCGAATTGATGAGGACATCATAGCCGATCCGCCCGGCAAGCGGCGATGCCTCGACCGCGCGAAGGGCCGCAAGCATGACCGCGAGCCCACCCTTCATATCCGCAGTGCCGGGGCCGTTCAGAACGCCGTCATCGATCCACTTGAGCAACTGGAAGGGGTGATCGGCGGCAAAGACCGTATCCATGTGCCCGGTGAGCAGCAATTGCACGGGAGCCTCCGGGCGAACGCTGAGGTGCAAATGCTTGCCCCGTTCGACAAGCTTCGCTGCGCCATCGGGCAGGATGGCCTCGACGGGATCGGGTTCCGCCAACCGGATGTTCCCGGGAAGTGTTGCAAAGGCGTCCACGAGCAATCCCGAGACCTGCTTCAAGCCGACTAGGTTCCCGGTCCCTGAATTCACTGTCGCCCACTCTTCGATCTGGGCGAGCATCGGGGCATCGGCGGTGGCTTCGATTGCGGCGTGTTCGGTTGAGGTGAGCGATGGCATCGTGTGCTTATAGCGCGAACTGGCGATCAAGCTACCTGGTGCGAATGGCGCGTGTCCCAGCTTCGGCGGATGTCGCCTATGTTATGCGACGATATCCAGCTTGCCTCGGCACAGTTGTTGTGGGACACTTCCCGGACGCCCATTAACTAAAACGACTCGGTCGCACTGAACCCTTCAGACAGGAGATGGTTTATGAAGCGGACTGTTATGGCATTGGCTGCTGCAATCGCGATTGCCGGAGCGACCGCCGCAAACGCCACGGTGACAATTTTCGGCGCAAATCTTGCGGGTTCCAATGAGGTTCCGGGCAATGCATCGGCCGGCACCGGGTTCGCGACCGTCACTTTCGATGATGTGCTGAATACGCTCAGGGTTCAGGCCGTATTTTCGGGCTTGTCGGGTCCAACTACCGCCGCGCATATCCATTGCTGCGGGCCGGTCGGGGCAAATCGCGGGGTCGCTACAACGACGCCCAGTTTCCCAGGGTTTCCCCTGGGGGTTACCAGCGGCGTGTTTGACAATATTTTTGATCTTGGCCTGGCGTCCACTTACAACCCCTCTTTCGTGACGGCAAACGGGGGAACACTCGCCACCGCCCGCGCGGCGTTTTTGGGTGGTCTTTTCTCAGGCAATACCTACTTCAACGTCCATACCACCGCCTTTCCCGGCGGAGAGATTCGCGGACAGCTTGCTGCGGTACCTGAGCCTGCGTCATGGGCAATGATGATCGGCGGCTTCGGTCTGGTGGGCAGCGTGATGCGCTATCGCCGTCGCCGGATGAAAGTCACTTACGCCTGACCATTGCGGCAAGGCGTTGGAATGGATTGAGCCGTTGGTTGAAGGGCTGACGGCTCTTTCAAGTCCGCTTGATTTCCGTATGGAATGCCACCCTCTCGCTCGCCTTGCCAACCCCGATAGCGCTCGGCATAGGCGGCCACGCGAATCTTCCGTTCCCCAGGAAGAACATTTCACCGACCTGACCAAGGGGTTTTCATGACCAGCACCACCATGCGCGCCGGCCTCACCATTGCGAGCGAACTTGCCGATTTTGTTGAGAACCGTGCGCTGCCGGGAACGGGGATTGCGGCGGATGCGCTTTGGGCAGGGCTTGCCACAATCCTTGAGCGCTTCGTGCCAGTAAATCGCGCGCTGCTGGCGAAACGCGATGCGCTTCAGGCGAAGCTGGATGAATGGCACTTGGCCAATCCCGGCCCGATTGCAGACATGGCGGCGTACCAGGCATTCCTCCGCGAAATCGGTTATCTGGTCCCGGAACCCCCGCCGTTCAGCATCGGCACCCAGAATGTCGATGCCGAAATCGCGACAATGGCCGGGCCGCAACTGGTGGTGCCTTCGCTCAACGACCGCTTCGTCCTCAACGCTGCGAACGCGCGCTGGGGGAGCCTGTATGACGCGTTTTACGGCACCGATGCGCTCAACGCGCCTCCGGCAAAGCCCGGCGGCTATGATGCCGTGCGTGGCGCTGCGGTCATTGCCCATGCCAAGGCCTTCCTTGACGAGGTAGTGCCGCTGGCGTCCGGCAGTTGGGCCGATTGGCCCGGTGAGTATCTGACCCTCGCCAATCCTTCGCAAGAGGTTGCGATAAAACGGGGCGGCATCCTGCTCAGGAACAATGGCCTGCATATCGAACTTGTGTTCGATGCTGCCAGCGCCATCGGCAAGACCGACCCTGCGGGTATTGCCGATGTCGTGCTGGAATCTGCGTTGACGGCCATCGTCGATCTGGAAGATTCCGTGGCGGCGGTGGACGCTGAAGACAAGGTCGCGGCCTATACCAACTGGCTGGGCCTGATGCGTGGCGACCTGGAGGCCAGCTTCGACAAGGGCAGCAAGACGATGACCCGACGGCTTGAGGCCGATCGGGAATGGGGCGACCTGACGCTTCCGGGCCGCAGCCTGTTGTTCGTGCGCAATGTCGGGCATTTGATGACCAATCCGGCGGTGCATCTGGCCGACGGCTCGGAAGCACCCGAGGGCATCCTCGACGCGCTGTTCACATCGCTCTGTGCGGTGCATGACCTGAAGGGGCTGGGTGCCTTGCGCAACAGCCGCACCGGCTCGATCTATATCGTGAAGCCCAAGATGCACGGATCCGAAGAAGCGGCCTTCACCAATGACCTGTTCGATGCCGTGGAAGATGTGCTCGGCCTTGCGCGCCACACGATCAAGGTCGGCGTGATGGACGAGGAGCGACGGACATCGGCCAACCTTGCCGCCTGCATCCACGCGGTGAAGGACCGGATCGTCTTCATCAACACAGGCTTCCTCGATCGCACCGGCGACGAGATGCATACTTCGATGCGGGCCGGGCCGATGATCCGCAAGGGCGAGATGAAGGCCTCGAGCTGGATCACCGCCTATGAGGCGCGCAACGTCCAGATCGGGCTCGCCTGCGGGCTGTCGGGCCGGGCGCAGATCGGCAAGGGCATGTGGGCGGCACCCGACATGATGGCCAACATGATGGCGCAGAAGATTGGCCATCCTAGGGCGGGTGCCAACACGGCGTGGGTGCCATCGCCGACTGCCGCGACGCTCCATGCCATGCACTATCACGCCATCGATGTATTCGCGCGGCAGGCCGAACTGGCGAAGGAGCCAACGCCCGGACTCGATCCGCTTCTCACCATTCCGGTCGCGCCCAAGGGACACAACTGGTCGGATGAAGACGTGCGCCAGGAACTCGAGAACAACGCGCAAGGCATTCTCGGCTATGTCGTGCGCTGGATAGACCAGGGCGTGGGGTGTTCGAAGGTGCCCGACATTCACGATGTTGGCCTGATGGAAGACCGCGCGACGTTGCGCATTTCCTCGCAGCATATCGCCAACTGGTTGCTCCACGGGATTTGCACCGAAGCGCAGGTCGATGCCGCGATGGTCAAGATGGCAGCAAAGGTCGATGGCCAGAACGCGGGCGACCCGCTGTATCGCAAACTGACGCCGGACAGCATTGCCTTCCAGGCCGCCCGCACACTGGTGTTCGAAGGGGTGGCGCAACCCAACGGCTATACCGAGCCGTTGCTCCACAAGTTCAGGCAGAAGGTTAAGGGGGGTTGAGGAGATTCGTCGCCATTTGTGTTGCAGTTGCAACCGTGGCCACGCTTTGTTGGAGTGGCTCGAAAAGTTGGGTGCCGGCGCGTTCGAGTGCCGATCGAGACCAGCCGAAGGTGCAATCCTATCAAGCATTCAATACATGGCTCGCCGAGAATCCGAGACGTGGTGACGAGTTTGCTGATCTATCAGCCTATCTTTCGCGCCGGGGTGTGGGGCAAGTTGTCCCGGTTTGGACGTTGACGCGCGGCGACGCAAATCGTTTGCGACAGTGCGACGGAGCTGGTTTCATGCTCCCGCCGCGCAGGTTGTGGCCGAACATTGTGCCCGCATTGGAGTTGGTGAGGGATCAAGTGGTTCCAGCGGTGGGCAAGGTAGTTGTCGTGTCCGTTTATCGTAGCGGATCGCTAAATCGATGTGCGCATGGAGCGACCCGGAGTCGCCACCTCCGTTTCGCCGCGCTCGACCTCGTCGCGAGAGACGAACCTGATTCAAGAGAGGTGTTCAAAAAGCTCTGTTCGGCTTGGCAGGGCGCTGGCAAAAAGTCTGCCTGGGGTTTTGGTGCCTATTTCGATCCCGATCGCCCAACGGCGAACAAGCGTGCCCGGTTTCATGTCGATGGTGCGGGTTATCGTAGCTGGGGATTCAGCACGAAATCGGCCAGCAGTGGCTGCAGGTTGATTGGCGGCAGCGACCGGCTGGGTGGCGCAACATGATTACTATCGCCGCTCTTTACCAGTTTGCTCCGTTCGATGATCCGGCGAAGTTGCGAGATTCGCTGTTGGAGGCGTGCAAAACCAATGGCGTGAAGGGCACGCTGTTGCTGGCGCGCGAGGGGATCAACGGCACGATTGCTGGCTCCCAAGTCGGCATCGGTGCCGTGCTGGCTCATATTCGCGGCCTGCCCGGCTGTGCAGCGCTGGAAGTCAAATTCGCCTCCGCCGAAACGATGCCATTCCACAGGATGAAAGTGCGGCTGAAGAAGGAAATCGTGACGCTGGGAGTTCCTGGTGTCGATCCGTCGCGCGACGTCGGGCGCTATGTCGAGGCCGGGGAGTGGAACGCGCTGATCAGCGATCCCGCCACGATCCTCATCGACACGCGCAACGATTACGAAGTGAAGATCGGCACCTTCAAGGGCGCGCTCGACCCCAAGACCCGCAGTTTTTCGGAATTTCCCAAATGGTTCCGTGCACACCGGGCCGAGTTTGGCAACAAGCCCAAAGTGGCGATGTTCTGCACCGGTGGCATTCGCTGCGAGAAATCCACCGCCTTCCTGCGCAAGGAGGGCATCGAGGACGTCGCCCACCTGAAGGGCGGCATCCTCAAATATCTCGAGACCGTCAAACCCGAAGCCAGCCTGTGGGAAGGCGAATGTTTCGTCTTCGATGAACGCGTTTCAGTCGGCCACGGGTTGGATCGGGGAGAGCACAGCCTCTGTCGCGCCTGCCGCATGCCGCTCTCCCCAGTGGAACGGGAGTCGACCGACTATGTCGAAGGCGTCCAGTGCCCGCATTGCGCGGCCTCGCGTACTGACGAGCAGCGCGAACGCTATGCCGAGCGCCACAANNGCCTCGCCCCATTCGATCCAGCCAAAGGGTCGCGGCGTCTTTGGCATATAGCCCTTGTCGGCATGGGCGATCTTGAAACCCGCCGCTTCATAGGCGCCGGTGATCGCGCGGGTCAGGTGGCAATTGCCGCCTATCCGCTTCCACACCGGCTCGATTCGCCTCTGCCATTTCTGAACCGGTGCATCTGGCGCGCTGCCATGTTCGAGGAACAGTGCCTTGCCCCCGGGCCGCAGGACGCGGCGCATCTCGCCGAGCACCCGTTGCTGTTCGTTGACCGAGCACAGGGTGAAGGTAACGAGGATCGTATCGAAACTGGCATCGTCAAACGGCATCGCTTCGCCGACACCGCCGCGAATATCTGCCGTCATGCCTCTGGCCTGTGCGGCAGCTTTCGATGCATCGAGCAACGCTGGGGAGGGATCGAGCCCGGAAAAACTCCTGATCCGGGCCGGATCATAGAATTGCATGTTGATCCCGCCGCCGCAGCCAAGCTCGAGCACATCGCCCTCAGCTTGCGGCACGATCCGGCTGCGGGCCTTCATGATCTGCGGCTGGGCGCAGCAAAATCCGATCAGTTTGGGAACGGCGTGGCGATCCCACCAGCTTGCGGGGGCGGGCTCAAAAATGGGGCGCGAACTCGGCGACGACATTGCGGTAAAGCTCCTTCTTGAACGGGACGATAAGGCTTTCGAGCTGATCGGGCGCGACCCAGCGCCAGGCGCGAAATTCCTGGTGGTCGGTCTCGATATTCACGTCAGCGTCGCTGCCGAGGAAACGCATCAGGAACCAGCTTTGGCGTTGCCCGCGATATTTGCCCTTCCACATCTTGCCCATCAGGTGATCGGGCAGATCGTAGAGATGTTCGTGGCGAGACCGCGCAACGGTTTCTGCCAGATGCGGGGCAATGCCTGTTTCCTCGCAGAGTTCGCGGAACGCGGCGGCTTCGGGGTCTTCACCAGGATCGATCCCGCCCTGCGGCATCTGCCACGCGTCCGACGCGCTGTCGAGCCGCTGGCCGACGAACACCTGCCGCTCCTCATTGAGCAGCATCACCCCGGCACAGGGGCGATAAGGCAGGTGCTCGAAACCCGTCATGCAGATGCCATGATTTCGGCGAGCATATCCTTCAGCGCAGCGAGGTTCCCGTCAATATCGTCCTGCGAGGAAGGAATGCCCTGGCGCAGGTTGATATAGCCGTGGATATTGCCTTCGGCCTGCCGATGGACGGTCATCACCCCGCTTGCCCTCAACTTTTCGGCATAGGCCCGGCCCTGATCGCTCAGCGGATCGAGGCTGGCCGTGACGACAAGGCTGGGCGGCATTCCAGTCTGGTCGAAATCGAGCGGGTGCGCGCGCCAATCACCGATCGTCCAGCTATATTGCTCTCCGAACCAGGCCATGCCGTCTTCGGTCAGCAGGAAGCCGTCCTTGAAGTTGCGGTAGCTCTGCCAGTCATTATGCGCCGATGTTGCGGGGTAGATCGGGTGCTGGGCGATGACGGGCACCGCAGCCGGCGTATCGCGCAAGGCCATCGCCGTCACAATCGCCAGATTGCCGCCTGCGCTGTCGCCCGAAAGGATGAGGCCGGTACAGGGAATGTTGTCCGCGACCCAGCGCGCCGCCGCTTCGCAATCCTCAGGCGCGGCGGGGAAGGGATGTTCCGGCGCCAGCCGGTAATCGACCGAGATCACCGGCATGTCGAGCTGACGCGCGGCTTCGGCGCAATAGGGTTCGTGCGTCTCGATGTCACCGATCACGAAACCGCCGCCATGGAAGAAGACCATGACGGGCCCCGCGTCGCGCGTTTCACGCATATCGTAAAGCCGGGCGGGGATGTCGCCAGCAGGTCCCGGAATCGCGAGATCCCGCACCACTGCGAGCTCACCGGTCGGCACATCGGCCACATGGCGCATGACGAGCATCATCTTGCGCGCATCCGCCGGTGGCAGATCCTGCATCTTGGGGCCGGGCTGGCTGTTGAGGAATTGCAGGAACGTCGCCACGTCCGGGCGCACAAAATGCTCAGTCATCCGTCAGCTTCCTTTTTCGTTGCACATCGGGACTAATCCGCTCAAAGCCGTTCGTCCATGCTCAAAGAGAGATTGCGCGCGCGCCGAGTTTTACTATTTTGTGATATAGCGGTGGTACGTCTAAAGCGCCGACCAATGACAAGATAATCGCAGGACAGAGTTGATGGCTTCAGCCGCACAAAAGATTGCCGATCAAGAAGACCCCATTGCCACTCCCCATCCGTCCGAAGCGGTTGTCATCCGCTTTGCGGGCGATTCCGGGGACGGGATGCAGTTGACGGGCGGGCAATTCACCCTGTCTTCGGCGCTTGCTGGCAACGATTTCGCGACCTTCCCTGACTTCCCGGCAGAAATCCGTGCCCCGCAAGGCACATTGTTCGGCGTCTCGGCGTTCCAGATCAATTTCGGTTCCGATGCGATCGAGACTGCGGGCGACGCGCCCGACGTCCTGATCGCGATGAACCCCGCGGCGCTCAAGACCAATGTCGATGATTTGAAACCCGGCGGGCTCATCATTGCGGATGAGGGCGAGTTCACTGCGCGCAACCTCTCCAAGGCCAATTATGCGGCCAACCCGCTTGAAGATTCGAGCCTCGGCAAGTGGCAGCTGATGCACTTCAACATCTCGCAGTTGACGATGGATGCGGTGAAGCCTTTTGGCCTTGGCAACAAGGAAGCGTTGCGCTGCAAGAACATGTGGACGCTTGGCCTCGCGCTCTGGATGTTCGGGCGTGATCGCGCACCGATCATCCAGTGGCTCAACGACAAGTTCGCGAAGAGCCAGACGCTTGCCGAGGCGAACATTGCCGCGCTGAATGCCGGTCATGCCTATGGCGAGACGGCAGAGCTTGATGGGCCGATGTCGCAGCACATCATCGCGCCCGCCGAAGCGGAGCCCGGCCTCTACCGGACGATCACCGGCGCAGAAGCGATTTCCCTTGGGTTGGTCGCGGGCGCCAAACTCGCCAATCTGCGGATCTTCTTCGGGGGCTATCCCATCACGCCGGCATCGGCGATCTTGCACCATCTTTCGCGGCTCAAGGAATTCGGCGTCACGACCTTTCAGGCGGAGGACGAGATTGCCGCCATCGCTTCGGCGATCGGCGCGTCCTATGCAGGATCGCTTGGCGTCACCTCCTCCTCAGGCCCGGGCATTGCGCTGAAGGGCGAAGCGATGGGGCTCGCGGTGATGACGGAACTGCCCCTGATCATTGTCAATTCGCAGCGCGGCGGGCCATCGACTGGGCTTCCGACCAAGACCGAACAGTCCGACCTTTATCAGGCGGTCTATGGCCGCAACGGCGATACGCCGATGCCCGTGATCGCGGCGCGATCGCCGGCCGATGCGTTCGAATGCGCGATCGAGGCCTGCCGGATCGCCACCCAGTTCATGACGCCGGTGATGCTGTTAACCGATGGCTATATTGCCAACGCAGCCGAGCCCTGGAAGATTCCCCACCGGGATGATTTCGATGACTTCCCCGTTGAGTTTCTGGAGGATGTTCCCGAGGGCGGCTTCAAACCCTATGCCCGCGATGAAAAGCTCGCGCGGCCCTGGGTCAGGCCCGGCACACCCGGGCTGCTCCACCGCATTGGCGGGATCGAAAAGGAAGTCGATACGGGCCATATCAACTATGAGGCCGCCAACCACCAGGCAATGACCGATCTCCGCAAGGCAAAGGTCGATGGCGTGGCCAACCATATACCCGAACAGGATGTGGCGCTTGGCGATCCGTCCGGCAAGATCGTGGTGGTGGGCTGGGGTTCGACGTTCGGCCCGATCCATCAGGCGGTGCGTCGCCAACGGGCGAAGGGCGTTGACGTTTCGCACATCCATATCCGTCATATCTGGCCGCTGCCACGCAATCTTGGCGAATTGCTGCGCAGTTACGATCATGTGCTGGTGCCTGAAATGAACACAGGTCAGCTCAAGACGGTGCTGCGCGACCAGTTTCTGGTCGATGCCAAGCCACTCAACAAGGTTTCGGGTCAGCCTTTCCGGATTGTCGAGATCGAGGCCGCGATAGAGGGGATGAAATAATGAACGACATGACCCCCGTCCGCACTACGACTCCCAAGGACTGGGAGACCGATCAGGAAGTCCGCTGGTGCCCCGGCTGCGGGGACTATGCGATCCTCAAGGCGATGCAGCGCACGATGCCCGAAATCGGCGCGACACCGGAAAATACGGTGTTTGTCAGCGGCATCGGGTGTTCGTCGCGCTTCCCCTACTATATGGAAACCTATGGCTTCCACACGATCCACGGTCGCGCGCCTGCGGTGGCCACGGGTGTAAAGCTCGCCAACCCCGAACTCGATGTATGGATCATCACGGGCGACGGCGATGCGCTGTCGATCGGCGGCAATCACACGATGCACTTGCTGCGGCGAAACCTCAATTGCCAGGTGCTGCTCTTCAACAACGAGATTTATGGCCTCACCAAAGGCCAGTATTCGCCGACCTCGCGCGAAGGCACCAAATCGCCTTCGTCACCCTTCGGATCGGTCGATCGGCCTGCAAGGCCTTGTGCATTTGCGCTCGGTTCGGGTGCGCGGTTCGTTGCGCGCGGGATCGACGTGCACAAGAAGCTGCCCGAGGTGCTGAAGGCCGCCTATCGCCATGAGGGCGCAGCGTTTGTGGAGATTTTTCAGAACTGCATCGTCTACAATGCCGATGTCTTTGCAAAATTTACCGAGAAAGCCAATGCCGACGAAAACCAGCTATGGCTCGAAAATGGTACGCCGATGCTGTTTGCGCGCGGGACGAAGGGCATTGCGCTCGATGCCGAGCACCTGACGTTGAAGGTCGTCGAGGTGATCGATGGAGATTGGCAGGCGGCGGGCGTGATCGTTCATGACACGACCAATCGCGCAGTGGCGCATATGCTGGTCGAAATGATCCTCGGGCCGTTCCCGATGGCGCTTGGCGTGCTCTACGAAGATCCCCGCCCGACCTTCGATCAGACATTGCTCAAAAAGGATGAAGACTCGGCATCGGGCAAGATCGCCGACCTTCAGGCACTGATCGAAAAGGGCCAGAGTTGGACGGTTGAGAAGAAGAACACCGTCTTTGGCTGATCAGCCCGGCTGGAGCTTTCCAAGATAGGCCGAAAGCGGTGTCGGGCTTTTGATATTGGCACTGCGCGGATTCAGCAGGTCATAAACCACAGCATTTTCAAGAACGCGCTGCACATAGTTGCGCGTTTCTGAAAGCGGGATACTCTCGATCCAGGTCAGAACATCCATTCCCGAGCGTGGATCGCCCACCGTGCGAAGCCACCTGTCCACATTTCCGGGCCCGGCATTGTAAGCGGCGACGGCGAGGACATAGCTGCCCGCATAGCGATCCATCATCTGGCCGAAATAGGTTGATCCGAGGCGGACATTATAAGACGGGTCATAAAGAGCGCTCAGATCATAGTTCAATCCAGCCACCGGCGCCGTCTCACGTGCCGTTCCGGGCATGAGTTGCATGAGGCCGCGCGCGCCGGCATGGCTGACGATCTGGCGATCGAACTGGCTTTCCTGCCGCGCGATGGCATGGATCATCGTCCAGCTCCCGGCAATATCGTCGGGAACCTGAACTTGCGGGAAGGAAGAGCGGAGATAATCGCCGAGCCCCGCCGCGCGAGCATTACGGCCAACCATGACGGCCAGATCCGGCCTGTTGATCCTTTTTGCCAACTCGGCCGCCAGTACGGAATCGGTATCAGTGCTGGCCTTGGCCGCAATGGCTCTGATGAACCGGGTCTGCTCCAGCCACTCCCCCTGCGAGCCCAGGAATTTCGCGGCCTGGACAAGCGTCGAATTTTCAAAGGCCTCGCGCTCAGCCGCCGATATTTCAATGGTGCGTGGCGTTGGCGGCGGAGCGACGGGACGTCCCAGTCGTTCAAGAGCGAGTTGGCCGTGGAACTGGTCAAAAAACTCCCCGGCCCTGCTGTAATAAGCGATGGCCACTTCCTTCTGGCCCGCCGCTTCCGCAGCGCGTCCCGCCCAATAGAGGCCCTTTGATCGGGTCTGGGCCGATTGCGCGGCATTTGCATAAAGACCGAATAGCGTGACGGCGTCTTGCGGCCTCCCCAACTGGGTCATCGCCGCATGCCCACCGAGCCATGCTAGGTCTGTATAGGTGTCCCGTTCCGAAAATGGCCGATCGCTTACAATCGTGCCGGCCGGATAGGTGTCACCCAATTGGCGGGCGATGTTGTACACGAGCGAATATTGGCCGTCATTGCTTGCTGCCTTGGCAGTTACATAAAGGACGTCGAGCCACCTGCCGGGATCGCGCGGAGCACGTACCAAGGCGCGGGGGGCGGCCAGCAGTTCGCGTGAGGCAATCAATTGCCCGGTGTTGCGCTGCCACCAGTTGCGATCAGCAAGAAAGCCTGCGTCGTTGCGCGCGCCGTCAAAGACCAGGCCGGCCTTGGCGGCCGCATCGGGGGCCTTGGTCAGCATTGCCAGCCGGGCATAGAAGACCGCGCGTGCCTGCGGACTGGTCAGGAAAAGCTGGCGAGCCGCACTCGCTGTTGCGCGGTCCCACAAGAGCCGGTCCATGCGCAGGTCATGATCGGGTGGAAGGATGGAATCGGCAAATCCCGTCAGGAGGCGCGTTTCATCTTCTGCCGAAAGTACACCGCCGATCCAGGCATTGCGTGCGGCCGTCCGGGCCTCGTCGCGCAAGCCACGCGCCGAAAGCGCTTCGGCAAAGCGGAGATTGGCCGTGGCCGTCAACGGCGGATAGCGACGGAAAAAGGCAATGACCTGGTCACTCGACTCGCCTTCGAGGCGGAGCATTTTTTCTGCATTCTTCCGCATAGCGGCCGAATCCGGGAACCCGGGATGGTTGACCAGGAAATTGGCGTAGCTTGAGAAGGAATAATTTGCAGATTGGCCGAGCGCGCGCCATTCCGAAACAGCATTGGCGATCGGATCGGTCGCGCGCATTGACTGCGGGATCGGCAACATCGCCATCTCGGCGGTTTGCGCACAGGCCGGGAATGTGGCGAGCGCAGTGCCGAGCAGCAGCATCGGTGTGACAAAGCGCTTCGCAACGCTGGACAGGGCAGGGGGTGCACCCCTATCTGGCCGCTTCGAATGAAGTTTCATCGTCATTGTGGCATTATGCCTGAAAATGCTTACGAATTGAAGGACTGACCGCATGTTTTCGGGATCAATTCCGGCTCTGGTGACTCCTTTTCGCGACGGATTGATCGACGAGGAGGCTTTTCGGCGCTTTGTTGACTGGCAAATCGCCAATGGATCGAGTGCGCTTGTGCCTTGCGGAACGACGGGTGAAAGCGCGACGCTTTCCTACGACGAACACTATCGCGTGATCGAAATCTGCATCGAGCAGGCCAATGGCCGTGTCCCGGTCATTGCAGGCTGCGGCTCTAACGACACCGCGACAGCCGTTCGCCACATGAAATTTGCGAAGCAGGCTGGTGCTGCTGCGGCGCTGGTGGTCGTGCCCTATTACAACCGGCCAAACCAGGAAGGTATCTATGCCCATTATGCGCATCTTGCCGAGGGCAATGACCTGCCCATTATCGTTTACAACGTGCCTGCGCGGACGGTGACGGACATCCAGCCCGAAACGATGATCAGGCTGGCGTCGATCCCCTCGATCGTCGGCATCAAGGACGCGAGCGGCAATCTTGCCCGCGTATCGACCCACCGGATCGGATGCGGTGCCGATTTCTGCCAATTGTCGGGCAATGATGACATGGCCGTCGCGTTCAATGGCGCTGGCGGCACTGGTTGCATTTCGGTGACGGCCAACGTCGCGCCGCGGCTTTGTGCAGAGGTCCAGAATGCCTGCCAGGCTGGCGACCTTGCTTTGGCGCGTGCGCTTGATGACCGGTTGCATCCCTTGCACGGCGCCTTGTTTGCCGATGCCTCGCCCGGGCCGACCAAATATGCACTGACCAGGGTTGCCAGCTGGATGTCCGGCGAGCTTCGACTTCCCATGACACCGCCTTCGGAGGCGGCCCGCAAGGCCGTGGACCGGGCGCTGGAGATTGCAGGGCTGGTCTGATGGCACGCCCCCGCCCGAGCAGTGACAAGGTCAAGGTCGTCGCCGAAAACCGGCGTGCGCGCTTCGACTATGCCATCGACCAGACCTATGAGGCCGGGATCGCCCTGACGGGGACCGAGGTCAAGGCGCTGCGCTTTGGCGAAGGCTCGATCGCGGAAAGCTACGCCGAAGTGAAGGGCAATGAAATCTGGTTGGTCAACTCGAACATTCCCGAATTCAGCCACGGCAACCGATTCAATCATGAGCCCAAGCGGCCCCGCAAGCTGCTGCTCCATGAGCGGGAGATCAACAAGATGCACGGCGCAGTCGCCCGCCAGGGCATGACGCTGGTGCCGTTGTGCATCTATTTCAACGCGCGCGGCCGGGCAAAAGTTGAACTGGCCATTGCCAAGGGCCGCAAGGCGCACGACAAGCGCGAACATGTCAAGGAACAGGAATGGAAGCGCGAAGCGGCCCGGTTGTTGAAGGATCGCGTATGAAAAGAGCGCTTTCCCGTTTCAGGCGCTTTTTGCCCTCGCGCGAATGGGTGGTCACAAATCGCTGGGCCCGTCCATTTGCGCGTCATTTGTCGACACCCGACATCTGGCACCTGAACCGGCGTTCGGTTCCCCGCGCGGTTGCGCTCGGCCTGCTCATCGCCCCGATCATTCCCATTGCCCATACGGTGGTTGCAGCGCTTGCAGCCGTACCCGTCCGGGCCAATCTGGTGGTTGCAGCCGCGGTTACCTGGCTCATGAATCCTTTTACTTTCATACCTTTTTACTACACCGCCCATTTTGTCGGTGAGGCGCTGCTCCATCCTGCGGCGATGGCGCAAATGTCTGTGCTCGGCCAACCCGGGTCGCAAAGGGCTGCGCATGGGCTTGCCTGGCTGCTGGAGCAGTCTGGATCGCTGGCGCTTGGAACGCTCGTCTTGTCGGTCGTCATTGCGTCCGTCGGTTATCTGGTTGCGTCATTTGGCTGGCGGTGGAACACTGGCCGCAAGTGGCGCGCACGCTCGGTGAGGCGTGCCCAGCCGGGATGATGCAAGTGAGGATGCAGGAAACCGAAACCGCCTCGCTGCAGCGCGCAACGCTCCTCTCAAGCGTTACCGATCGGGCCTTGCTGTTTGCGGTGCTCTTTGCAGCGGTCGCTTCAGCGGCGCTGATCTTCTGGGGCTCGGGGGACGGGCTGCTGGCCGCTGGGTTTGCCGCGACAACATTGATCCTTGCCGCGCTCCTCCAGGTCGTTCGCACCCTTTACCCCCCGGCGTTTGTGGCGCGTGTCGATTTTGACTGGGCACTGGTGCGCGAGGCGGCCGATAACGGGGACGTTGCGGTTGCGATCACGGACCGTGTCGGTCGGCTGGTTTGTGCCAATGCGCTTCACGAAAGCTGGTTCGGGGGGCCAACTGCGCCGCCCGCTCTGGGGCTGAGTGAAACCGATACAGTGGCGCTCACCCAGGCCGGACGCGTGGCATGGCGTGATGGACAGGCCACGAGCCGGGGGTTGCGGCGCGACCTCATGACCTTCGACGTCGAAGTTCTGCGCGGTGGCCGGAACGAAGATCATCTGGTGTGGCGGTTCAATGCCGCCAACTCGGTTGATCTTGCGGCCGAAGCAAAACGGCTGATCGAGGGGCCGGCCGGGCTGAGGATTGGTGAAGCAGGCATGATGGCCGTGCTGATCGGAGCAGAAGGCCGGGTTCGCAGCGCAAGCCGCAGCTTCAGCTTGAGGGCCAGCGGCCGACCTGATGGGACGGTTGAGGGACGGGATTTCGTCACCTTGCTCGAAACCGATGCGAACGGCGCGATCCGGTTCGTGAAGGAAGGTGTGGCGGGTATGCCGCTCAGGCTGCTCCAGATTCCGCTTGAGGCCGACAATCCCGATTCGCCGACGCTGATCATGCTGCTCGACGATGACAGCGAAAGCCATGCGCTGGGGCAGGGCGGCGGGATCGCCCATATCCAGTCGCTCCTTGGCATTTTGCCGCTAGGGCTCGCGCTGGCGGACCGCGATGGCCGCTTCCTGTTCCTGAACGAGGCATTTTGCCGTGCAGTCGGGCTTCCGCCCAATTCCAGGCCAATCTACCCCGGCGATCTTGTTGTGCGCGAGGACAAGGCGGCCGTCGCTGACTCGGTTCGGCGCTTTGCAACCGGCCAGGCGATGACGGGTGACATCGCCGTGCGCCTGCGCGACCAGCCCGAAGAGCCCGTCGCGCTGACGATTGCCGGTGCCCGCGGGCTGGGCGACGCGGCCGTACTCCTTTCGATCAAGGATAATAGCGAGGAATCCAGGCTCAAGAAGCAGGTGGCCCAGGCCACCAAGATGCAGGCGGTGGGGCAGCTCGCGGGCGGTGTTGCGCACGATTTCAACAATATCCTGACCGGCATACTTGGCCATTGCGACCTGATGCTGATGCGCCACACGCCGGGCGACAGCGACTATGACGACATTCAGCAGGTCCGTAGCAACGCCAATCGTGCAGCGGGCCTGACCCGGCAGCTCCTCGCCTTTTCGCGGCAGCAGACCTTGCGTCCGCAAATCCTCCAGCTTCCCGACATAGTTTCGGAAATATCCAACCTTCTGAAGCGCCTGTTAGGCGAAACTGTCACACTTACTGTAAAGCACGGCCGCAATCTCGGCGCGGTTCGTGCCGATCCTGGCCAGCTTGAACAGGTTATCGTCAACCTGGCGGTCAACGCCCGCGATGCCATGCCGCGCGGCGGCACGCTGACCATCCAGACTTATGCCGTCTCGACGGCTGATGTCCGCAAGCTGGGCAGCGATATTCTGCCGATCGCCGACTATACCGCGCTGAGCGTGTCGGACACCGGGACGGGAATCCCGCCCGAACTGCTTCCCAAGATTTTCGAACCCTTTTTCACGACCAAGGAAGTCGGGAAAGGGACGGGACTGGGGCTTTCGACCGTCTATGGCATCGTCAAGCAATCGGGTGGTTTCATCTTTGCCGATTCAAAGCCCGGCGAGGGCACCAGTTTCGTCATTTATCTTCCTGTGCATCGCGTCGAAGCGCAGCCCGCGCCGGCGCTGGCCAAGGCGCGGGAGAAGCCATCCGAAACCTGGGGAACGGGGACGATCCTGCTGGTCGAGGATGAAGACATGGTGCGCGCGGTTGCCGAGCGCGCGCTCACCCGCAACGGCTATACCGTCATGACGGCGGCGAATGGCGAAGAGGCGCTCGAAGTGATGCGGGGCAGGGAGGATATCGACCTGCTGGTGTCTGATGTCGTGATGCCCGTGATGGACGGGCCCACGCTTGTGCGCCACGCGCGCGAATCCGACCCGACACTGCCGATCCTGTTCATGTCAGGCTATGCGGAGGAACAGCTCCGCAAGACGATCGACCTCGACAATATCGCCTTCCTGCCCAAACCGTTTTCGGTCCAGCAACTCGCCGAGGCCGTCCGCGACGTCCTGATCGCCAACGCTGCCGCTCGACGGTAAGGCGCATTTCCGGAGTCTGGAATGAACCGTGAAAATATTTTCGTTCCCCTCTTGTTCAAACAGAACAAAAGATATACATCATCATTCGAACCGCAGGAATCGGCTTGCGGCGGGTGAGGGTAACGGCCATGGCAGCGTCTTTGAAACTGATCGATTCCGAACGGACAACAGGAAATATGGATAGGGAAAAGGCGCTCGAAGCAGCTCTCGCACAGATTGATCGCGCATTCGGGAAGGGATCGGCGATGAAGCTGGGCCAGCGCGAGGCGATGGAGATTGAGGCGGTCTCGACCGGATCGCTCGGACTTGACATCGCGCTGGGGATCGGCGGCCTGCCCAAGGGTCGCGTCATCGAGATTTTCGGGCCGGAAAGCTCTGGCAAGACGACGCTTGCGCTTCATGCGATTGCCGAGGCGCAGAAGCTTGGCGGCACGGCGGCGTTCATCGATGCCGAACATGCGCTCGATCCCGGCTATGCCAAGAAACTGGGCGTAAACATCGACGAACTGATCGTCTCACAGCCTGATACGGGTGAGCAGGCGCTCGAAATTACCGATACGCTCGTCCGCTCGAATGCTGTTGACGTGCTGGTGATCGATTCGGTGGCAGCACTTGTGCCCCGTGCCGAAATCGAAGGCGAAATGGGTGACAGCCATGTCGGGCTCCAGGCCCGGCTTATGAGCCAGGCGCTCCGCAAGATTACCGGTTCGATCAGCCGTTCGAACTGCACCGTCATCTTCATCAACCAGATCCGCATGAAGATCGGCGTGATGTACGGTTCGCCCGAGACGACGACGGGTGGGAACGCGCTCAAATTCTACGCCTCTGTGCGTCTCGACATCCGCCGCACCGGCCAGATCAAGGATCGTGACGATATTGTCGGCAACACGACGCGCGTGAAGGTCGTCAAGAACAAGGTGGCGCCGCCGTTCAAGCAGGTCGAATTCGACATCATGTATGGCGAAGGCATTTCGAAGACCGGTGAAATCCTCGACCTTGGGGTCAAGGCCGGGATCGTCGAGAAATCCGGCGCCTGGTTCTCCTACGATTCGATCCGCATCGGCCAGGGGCGCGAGAATTCGAAAATGTATCTCAAGGAAAATCCCGAAATTGCCGACAAGCTCGAAAAGGCCATCCGTGGCAAGATCGAAGTGGTCGCCGAGGAAATGATGACAGGACCCGAAGCGGACGATGATCTTTGATCGCGTAGAACGCTTCAAGCAACCAGAGGCCCGCTGCTCCCCCGTAGCGGGCCTTTTTTGGTCTTGGAAAAGAGCTCACCCGGAAACCGTTATAGTGTAAACTTGTCGAGATTTTCGCCATTTTCACACGATCGTTCCTGCCTTCACAGGAAATGTTATAGGGAGGCGTCATGAAGGCGCTCTTCCACCTTGTCGGCCTTGGAACCGACATTAACAGCTCGTTTGAACGTGGCGCTGCGCTGGCTCCTCCCATGATACGCCAGGCGTTGTGGAGCGATCGGGGCAATCTCGCTTGCGAGAATGGCATGGAGTTCGGCCGCGATTTTGTGCTTGAGGATCTGGGCGACTTGCCGCTCGGCGAGATGCCTGAAGATGACATGCTGATCCGGAACGCGGTTGCTGCCAGCCTGACGGGTGGAGCAATCCCCATCCTGCTTGGTGGTGACCATGCCGTCACGCTTCCGGTCATGGAAGCGATCCATGCCGGTCACGGGCCGGTAACGATCCTTCATATTGACGCCCATCCGGACCTATACGATGATTTCGGGGGCAATCCGCGTTCGCATGCCTCTCCCTTCGCCCGTATCATGGAGGCTGGCCTAGCGAGCAGGCTGGTCCAGGTCGGAATCCGCACGTTGAACCGCCATTGCCGCGAGCAGGTCGAGCGCTTCGGAGTCGAGATTATCGATATGCGGAGTTTCGCACCCGATCGCATACCGATCCTGTCCGGGGCGACCTATATCAGCCTCGACCTGGACGGGCTGGACCCGGCATTTGCGCCAGGTGTGTCGCATCCCGAACCCGGCGGACTGACGGTGCGCGAACTGCTTTCGGTTCTTGACCGGATCACCGGGAATATTGTCGGCGCCGACATCGTCGAACTCAACCCGCGCTTCGACATTAACAACATCACGGCAATTCTCGCGGCAAAGCTGGTTCGCGAGATTGCCGCCCGCGCGACCGCCAACCGGAAGGCATCATCATGACCAACGCGGCAGACTGGCGGGGCGTGGTTGGGCGAAACTGGGCGGCCGAATGGCAGCGTACAGACCGCAGTTTTGAGGCCCTCAACAACGTCCTTGTCGATCGCATCATTGCCAAGGCACGGCCCGACGCTAGGATTCTCGACATTGGGTGTGGTGCGGGCGCAACGTTATTTGCGCTCGCCGAGCGATTGCCGCGGTCGGAACTGGTGGGAATCGATCTGTCGGAATCACTCATTGCCGCCGCCATGTCCCGAAACAAGGGTGTCGGCGTGCGGTTCGAGGTTTGTGATGCAACGCGCTGGACTGGGGGTGCCTGGCAGCCCGATATGCTAGTTTCGCGGCATGGGGTGATGTTTTTCGACGATCCGATCGCTGCCTTTTCGCATCTCGCAGGTGTTGCTTCGCCGGGCGCGCAGCTGATCTTTTCCTGCTTCAACGCACGGTCGGCCAATGACTGGGTGGGCGATATCCTGGCCCTGCTTCCAGAATCCCCGTCGCCTGCCGACCCTTATGCGCCTGGCCCGTTCGCCTTTGCGGACCCATGCCATGTTCGCGATATTCTTGGCCGCAGCGGCTGGCGGGATGCCACCCCGGAAGCGGTGGACTTTTCCTATGTCGCGGGGGCGGGGGGTGATCCCGTTGCCGATGCGATGGACTTTTTCTCGCGCATCGGCCCCGCTGCGCCCATCATCCGCAATTTGGAGGGAAAGAAGAAAATCGCCTTTTTTGATCGACTTTCCCGACTTTTATGCAACCGTTTGGAAGATGGGGCGGTATCATTCAAAGCGGCGGCTTGGATATGGTCGGCGCGGGGGCAAGGAAAGGAACGCACATGACGTTGATCGTCCACCATTTGAATAATTCGCGCTCGCAGCGGATTCTGTGGTTACTTGAGGAAATTGGCAGGCCATATGAGATCGGGCATTATCAGCGAAATGCCGTGACCAATCTGGCGCCGCCGGAACTGCTGAAGGTTCATCCGCTCGGCAAATCGCCCGTGATCGAGGATCAGGGCCGGGTCATCTATGAATCGGGCGCGATCATCGAATATATTTGCGAACGTCATGGCGGCGAGGCCTTTGTTCCGGCGCGCGGGACCGCCGATCATGTTCGCCATCTTGAACTGATTCACTTTGCCGAAGGCTCCGCGATGACGCCGATCCTCCTTGGCCTCTATGCCGGACGGCTCGGCGAAGCGGCGGCGGCGCTCATGCCGCGGATTGGCCAGCAACTCGATAGCCATTTCGATTTCATGGAAAGCCAGCTGAATGATGCCGGACATTTTATCGGAAATAGCCTTTCTGCGGCTGATTTCATGCTGAGCTTTCCGGCTGAAGTCGCTGTGATGCAGGGGCGCACGGCAACGCGTCCGAAGCTCGCGGCCTTCGTCAGCATGATCCATGCGCGTGCCGCCTGGCAGCGCGCGCTTGAAAAGGGCGGGCCCTACAGCTTCGCCTGAGCCAGCGCAGCGCTCTGCTTGACCACGTCTTCAGCGAGTTTTCCGCCCAGTTCGGAGACGTGGTCATAGCGCGCTTCGAAGCTCGCCAGACCCTGACTCATCGAGCGCAGTTCGGCATCCAGTCCGTGAAGGCCTGCTTCGGGGATGATCGCTTCGACCCGGTCCCAGCGCTGCCAGCTGGGGTGCGAACCGATGCCGAGTATCTGACCGCGGCGGCTCGAGATGGTCGAACTCGCCTTGGATGTCGCCCCGTTCGGCGTGTCGATCGCCAGGTGGCACATCGGTTCGAGCAGATAGGGCTGGCATTGCGGCAGTGCCTCAGCCATCGCCACCCGTCCAGCAATGCGAAATGCCAGCTCCGAGCTGTCGACACTGTGAAACGATCCATCGACCAAAGTCACTGCAAGATCGATCACCGGGAAGCCAAGCGGTCCCTTCAACATTGCTTCGCGGACGCCAGCCTCAACCGCCGGTATCCATTGCTTGGGAATTGCGCCTCCGGTAATCTTGTCGTTGAACTGGAATCCTTCGCCGCGCGGCAGCGGCCGGATTTCGATCACAACATCGCCATATTGGCCATGCCCGCCTGACTGCTTCTTGTGGCGGCCGCGTTGCGTCACCCCTTTGCGGATCGATTCCTTATAGGCAATCCGCGGCGGGTGAACATCCACCTCGACGCCATAACGGCGCTTGAGCTTGGCCAGCGTGACCGAGAGATGCTCGTCATTGATCCCGCGCAGCAGCGTTTCGTGGCTGACCTCATCATGGCCCCATTCGAGCGCGGGATCCTCTTCAACCAGCTTGTGAAGCGCGGTCGAGAGGCGGACATCGTCCTTGCGATCGCGCGTCGCAATGGCGAGGCTGGCGTTGCGCGGCGGGAGGTCGATAAGCCTGACAGAGGCATTGTCATGCGCCTGTGCGCCAAGTAGCATGCCCGGCCGCGCATTGTCGGCCTTGGCGATGGCAACGACGTCGCCGCGTTCAGCCCAAGCGAGCTTGGTCGTCTTGTCGCCCTGGACGCTGAACAATGCGCCGGCGCGGACCGCTTCACCATCGCCTGCGATCAATTCGGCACCTTCAGCGAGGCCATCGCCAAGGATGCGGGCCAGCGCCAGCCGACCGACCGATCCGCCATTGGCAATCTTGAAAATCTGGACGCTGCTGCCGTTGGTTCCAAGGCGCTTGGCGGTGTCGCTCGCGCCCGGTGCTTCATGGCGCAGCATCTTCAGCAGCCTGCGCACCCCGAACCCGTTGAGTGCCGAACCAAACATGACAGGAACGACAAGGCCCGCGCGGGTTTCGGCAACCAGATCCTTGAAGATCGTCTGGATGTCGGGAATTTCGTCCATGAGCAACTGTTCGAGCAGCGCATCATCATGGTCGGCCAGTTGCTCGAGCATGTGAAACCGCTCGCTCGTTTCACGCTCGGTCAGATTTTCCGGAATATCGATTTGGGTGGAAGCCTTGCCAGGCTGATAGTGGAAGGCGCGTTCAAGCGCGAGATCGACAAAGCCCGTGACCGCGTCGCCCTCCCGGATCGGGATTTGCCGCGCGATCAGGGGCGCCGAGCTCAGCGGCTGGAGCGCTTCCAGCAGGTCGCGGATACCGCCCTTGGCCGAATCGATCTTGTTGACGAATATCGCATGCGGGATGCCAAGCGCTTCAATGCGCTTGAGCGTCGGTTCGACCAGAACGGCGCGAGCGGGATCGGGATCCACAACGACCAGTGCCATGTCGGCCTGTTCAAGCGCTGCGAGGCCATCGGCGGCGAAGCTGACC
>CXWL01000091.1_pt1 | contig 29114 bp, 25 predicted proteins | sample 590931 | NCBI WGS metagenome assembly CXWL01 (sample SAMEA3498368, study PRJEB10139) | groundwater metagenome | biome: water well; material: biofilm material | place: Germany | collected 2015-04-27 | reverse complement strand
TTTTTCCACGCGTTTGGTAATTCCCAACAGTTTGATCCGGTAACCGAGTTCTTCGGCATAGCGTATATCTTCGCCGGTAAGCTTAGTAATTCCTTCGGTATACACTTTACTGAATTGCACCGGGATGCCGAATGCAATCGCTGACATTAATGTGATTTTATGCGCCGCATCAATGCCTTCAATGTCATACGTAGGATCCGCTTCAGCGTAGCCCAGTTTTTGCGCCTCAGCTAAAACTTCCTCAAAGGACAATCCCTTATCGCGCATTTCCGACAAAATAAAATTCGAAGTGCCGTTGATAATTCCGGCAATCCAGGTAATACGGTTAGCCGTTAATCCTTCACGCAGCGCTTTGATAATCGGAATCCCACCTGCAACAGCCGCTTCAAAAGCCACCATCACCCCTTTTGCACGCGCCACGGCAAATATCTCGGTGCCATGATTAGCCAGCAAGGCTTTATTAGCCGTCACGACATGTTTGCCGTGGGCAATTGCTTCCAGTATCAGGTCCTTGGCAATCGTCTGACCGCCGATCAGCTCAACCACAATATCAATGTCGGGATGTGTAGTAACTTCATGCGCGTTATCGGTCACAATCACATCGTGATCCGCAAAACTACGCGCCCGATCTAAATCCTTGTCGGCGATCATTTTGACTTTGATTTCACGTCCCGCACGACGGGCTATTTCTTCCTGATTGCGTTTCAGAACGGTGTAAGTACCCCCGCCCACAGTGCCAATTCCTAATAAACCAATATTGATGGGTTTCATAAATTTAAAAGTTAAAAAAACTGATTGAATAACCGGTTACCCGATTATATGAGCCAGAAGGCAAGAAATAAACAGTTAAAAATCCGGATTATGTGCCGTGACGTTTCCGATAACGCTGAAGATAATGCGCAATGCGGCCCATCGCTTCCGTCAGGTCATCTACATTGGGCAGGAACACCACGCGGAAGTGATCCGCATGCCGCCAGTTAAAACCGCTGCCCTGAACCAATAAAACCTTTTCTTCCAATAACAGATCCAGTACAAATTTCTGGTCATCCTCAATGGGATAAATTTCAGGATCCAAACGCGGAAACAAATACAACGCCGCTTGTGGCTTAAAACAGCTTACGCCGGGGATATCCGTCAATAATTTCCACGCGACATCGCGCTGACGCATCAACCGACCTGTCGGCAGCGTCAAATCATAAATACTCTGATAGCCGCCCAGTGCCGTCTGAATGCCAAATTGCGAGGGTACATTGGCACATAATCGCATAGAGGCGAGCATATTCAACCCCGCGATATAATCATGCGCATGATTCTTTTCACCCGAAACTACAGCCCAGCCGGAACGAAAACCCGCTGCGCGGTAATTTTTTGATAGCCCATTAAACGTGACAAACAACACATCATCGGCCAAGGAAGCAATAGATGTATGCGTTGCTTCCTCATACAAAATCTTGTCGTAAATCTCGTCGGCATAGATGATCAATTGATGCTGGCGAGCAATCTCAATAATCTCCAGTAACAATTCTTTTGGATACAGCGCGCCAGTAGGATTATTCGGATTGATGATGACGATTGCGCGTGTTCTGGGTGTAATTTTGGCGCGGATGTCATCTAGATCGGGTAACCAGCCCGATGCTTCGTCACACAGATAATGCTTTGCTTTCCCCCCCGAGAGAACGACTGCAGCAGTCCACAACGGATAATCCGGCATGGGAATCAGTACTTCATCGCCGTTATCCAGAAGTGCCTGCATCGTCAAAACGACCAGTTCAGACACCCCATTACCAATAAAAATATCATCCAACTGCACATTCTTAATCTGCTTTTCCTGGGTGTAATGCATGATCGCTTTGCGCGCTGCAAATAAGCCCTTAGAATCACAGTAACCTGAGGCATCCGACAAATTGCGAATGACATCCTGCAGGATTTCTTCGGGTACATCAAAACCAAACGTGGCCGGGTTACCAATATTCAGTTTAATAATATGGTGGCCTTCTTCTTCCATCTGCCGGGCGCGTTCGAGCACAGGACCGCGAATGTCATAACAAACATTTGTTAATTTACTGGATTTTAAAATTGGGCGCATGATAGGGTAAAGGCATTCGCGGGTATTGAGAAAGATTCAGAATCTAAAATACGATCATTTTTCTAGTCTATTAAAAGCAGCATTATATACGTAATCCCTGTGATTTTATTACGGACAAGTAGGAAGAGCTCCATCATAGATCACTTATCCAAAACGCTCTTGCGAAATTCTAAAGCCGTGCAGCTGGTCAACTTGATTTAGAAAGCCGCCCATGCACGTTCGGTGAGTAATATAGAAACTGAGAGATTCGCAATTTATCAATCAACAGATTGATAATATTGAACATCATATTAGCAAACCCAGCCTGATAAGGCTTGTACCGTGCAGAGGTCTCTGTCAATGATTAAATCGCGAATACTCAAAATTTATGCTATAACCACAAATGCAAATGGCTCTTCTCGTTGGCCACGTAGCATAGCGCGATCAATTAGAGTAAACATAGTCACTTAGGTAATGAAGATATTTTTTGTTGGTAATTTTATTAATTAGTGCGGAGGTAACTTTATGAAAGTCAAGCAAACAGCAAGCATTATCGCGATCAGTGCATTAGCATTCTGTTTTAGTTTTCCGGCAATCGCATCGAATGCAAATCAGCATGCTGCCGAAGCTATAAAACATGCAGAAGCTGCTAAAACGCATGGTGAAGCAGGCCATGCCAAAGTACTGCTGGAACATGCGCAGGAAAGTCTCACCCATGCAAAAGCTGCTGAAAAAGAGTATGCCGAAGCACACCAACACATGACGGAGTCAATCAAGCATTTGGAGGAAGCAATCACGCATGCGAAGCAAGGTCATGCAGATGTGGCGACCAAGCATACGGCAGAAGCGTTAAAGCATATGCAACACGCAGCTACCGAGTAAAAAATAGACTAGCGGATAAAAAAAGCGGATACCCCTTTTGGGCTATCCGCTTTTTTTAAAGATATTTATCTGATATTGGTTATGATTGATGCGGCAAATATTCCAGTGGATCTACTGGTTTGCCGTGTTTACGTATCTCAAAATGTAATTGAATTGTATCAGTATCTGTATTACCCATTTCTGCAATTTTCTGGCCTTTTATTACCGCTTCCCCTTCTTTGACCAAAAGCTTACTATTATGCGCATAGGCGCTGAGAAATGTATTGTCGTGCTTGATAATAATTAGGTTCCCATAGCCGCGTAAACCATGACCACTATAAACCACTTCGCCCGCAGCGGATGCTAAGATTGGTTGTCCTGCCTGCCCCGATATCTTCACACCTTTGGAATTCTTAGAAAAAGATGCTAGCAATTTTCCCGTTGTCGGCCATATCCAATCGGCATTAGAAAGATTGACTGCCTTATCCGGTTTTGATGACTCAGGTTGCGGAGCAACTTCAATTTTAGTATTTTTCTCTGTTGCAGTTGAGGAAACTGTGGAAGATTGTGCCATTGGCAGCGGGCTCTTTGTTGCGTACTGCAATTGAGCCACATTTTGCTCTGAAAAAGGCAATTTAAGCGCTTTAGGGCTTGTTTTCACTTTACCAGCAGCAACAATATTATTACTTTCCTGGGAAGTTGTATTTTTTGGATCAGCCGGACTTATGGCCGGATCAACCGTTGTTGCTATCGGTTGCTGGGGCAATGAAAACAACTCAGGCTGTGAATCTCTAGCTGGCATTGACAAACTAATTCTTTGCCCCGGCCGGATCGTTTTTGGATCAGCAATATCATTCCACTCCGCCAATTTTTTAAAATCAATGCCATGATTAAGTGCAATACCGTACAACGTATCGCCTTTTTGTACGATATAAAACCGGCTATCTGGATTACTTGATTCGATTGGTTTTGCTGGTCCCGATGAGCCGCTTTTTACACTGTCGACGACAGGCACTGGCGGTTGTGTTGTACTGCATCCTACAAGTAAAAAAAAGACGAGCGGCAAATAAAAATTAAAAGGTAATGATTGCGATCGCTTTGATAAAGAAATAAATATCTTGACTATATATTTACAGATATCAATATCGCTCAGCTTGAGCGTCGCATTATTTGTCATTTTAATATTCCCTGAGCCGCTATTTTTTTACAACCCCTGCTAGTAAGGGCACAAAATTCACCTCTTCCAGTACAGTTTCAGTATAACCTTGGGAATTCCGTTCAATAATACACAAGTTCTGTTTCTGAGTTCCTTTGGGAAAAACCATTCTGCCACCTACCACCATTTGCTCCAATAATGAAGCAGGAACATGTGTTGTCACTGCTGTCATGATAATACCATCAAACGGCCCTGCTTCCGCAAGACCTAATAAACCATCTGCATGTTTTAAATAAACATTCCTGATCTGTAATTCTTGCAGACGAATTCTGGTACGTGTTAATAATGGCCCGATACGTTCTATCGAATAAACTTTCTGCGCAATCTGTGCCAGTACAGCAGTCTGATAGCCACACCCAGTTCCAATTTCCAGTACTTTACCTAATGTAGAATTTGCACGTAATAGCTCACTCATACGCGCAACAATCCATGGGCTGGATATAGTCTGTCCGTAATTTATGGGTAAAGAAACATCTTCATAAGCCCGGCTTGCCAGAGCTTCTTCAACAAAAATATGACGAGGAATTGTACCTATAACTGATAAAATCACTTCATCAGAAATTCCTTGTGCACGTAAGCGTTCAATCATTCGCATACGTGTGCGCTGAGAAGTCATACCAATTCCAGAATGACGAACATTCACCAATTAGTATCCATAAAATTTCAAATCACTCAAACATAACAAGTACCTATTTAGATATCAAGCCATCTTGTTATGAGATCTAACTGATCGTAGCGTGTTAGATCAATCTGTAGCGGGGTTACCGAAACTCGATTATGCTGAATCGCATAAAAATCCGTACCCTTTCCTGCATCTTGTGCAGCACCAGCTGCACCTACCCAATACAGGTTTTCTCCACGGGGACTTTTCGACTTGATCACCGGCTCTGCTTTATGGCGTCGCCCCAAACGGGTAACCTCAACCCCTTCAAGGTTCTGATATTCGATATCCGGCACATTAATATTCAACAAAACCGGATTCTGAATATCCTTTTCTCTGAAACGTATCACCATATCAGCAGCTACCCGCGCTGCCGTTAAATAATTTTCATTCGATGAACCAGCCAAAGAAACAGCTAGCGAAGGAATCCCTAGTAGAAAACCTTCGGTAGCAGCAGCAACCGTGCCTGAATAAATCGTGTCATCGCCCATGTTAGCACCACTATTCACACCAGAAATAATCATATCCGGCATTACATCAAGCATACCGGTTACTGCCAGATGAACACAGTCTGTAGGTGTTCCATTGACATAATAAAAACCATTATGAGACTTACGTAAACTTAACGGACGATCCAACGTTAACGAATTACTGGATCCACTTCGATCTCTTTCGGGCGCGACAACTATAATTTCTGCAATTTCTGAAAGTTCATCTGCAAGACATGTAAGACCAGGCGCAAAATATCCATCATCATTACTAAGCAATATGCGCATTTTTTATAAACTTATGTTAGCCACCGGATGGTCAAACAGACATTCCTGCACATTACTCAGCACCAATCCTATTTAAAAAGAAGAGTATATCAAATGGTCGGGGCGAGAGGATTCGAACCTCCGACCACTTGCACCCCATGCAATTCATTGCATGTTTCACATTGTTCCAATTAATTCCACATAATTCCATATTATTATTTATATACATCACACTATATGATATTTATGTTTCATATTGCTTCAATATATCCCACCTCTTACCATTAATTCTGTGTACATAACTGTGTACACAGAATTAATGCACAGATGATATTATACAGTTCTTTTACAGCAATAGCTTCCTACAGAATGCCGCTCAATGACAAACTTCTGAAAAATATCAAACCGACAATAAAGCGTTATGAAATTGCAGACTCGGGTGGGCTTAGTATTCGCGTATCGCCGAATAATAGTATCACTTTTCAGTACCGATTTCGCATCGAAGGAAAACAGTTTCGTATGGATTTCGGTTCATATCCTGATATTTCTTTAGCGGAAGCACGCGAGCTTCATCGTTTAGCAAGAAATGAGGTAACACTTGGCAAAAATCCTATAGAAGAAAAAAGAGAACGCGCACTTTTGGATAAACAGGCAATTACTGTCGCTGACCTTGTTGATGAATTTATGGCGAAAGAAATTCGTGGACGCCTTAAACGAAAACGCCCTGACTATGCTGACTCTATACTTAGAAATCAAATTATTCCCACACTCGGCCAAAAAAAAGCAAAGGATGTATCACGTCGCGACATAATTGATTTACTAGAAAAAATTGTATCTCGTGGCGCTCCTGTTATGGCTAATCGAACTGGTTCTTTGACTAAACAAATGTTCAGTTTTGCTCAAGCAAGGGGCTGGATCGAAGCTAGTCCGTGCACAAATATAACGAAGTCGAGTATTGGAGGAAGTGAAAAGCCGCGTGATACATTTCTGTCATACAAACAAATTTGGCAATTCTGGAATGGTCTTACCAAAGCCAATTTCAGTGAATCTCTGAAAATTTGCCTGAAGATTCTCCTTGCTACAGGTCAGCGACGAGGGGAAATCATTTTGGGCGAGTGGGCTCACATCTCCTTTGAGAAAGGGCGATGGACTATCCCTGCTTCTTTATCCAAGAACGGGAAGGAACATATAATTCAATTGACACCGCTGACTTCGTCATTATTCATACAACTTAAAGAACTGGCAGGCACAAGTCGCTACATGGTTCCATCACCAATTTATCAAAATGATATCCCAATAAGTGAACGCGCAATTAATCACGCCGTTACACGAAACAAGAGTATTTTTGGAATAGAAACCTTGACTCCACATGTTCTGCGCCACACTTTTAGTACAAAATTGAGCGGACTTGGCGTTGCCCCACACGTCATCGAGAAGTTACTTAAGGAAACTCTGAATAACTTGCATTTGTCATTCCGAACGCAGTGAGGAATCTTTAATAATCAATGCGATAGATTTCTCGCTCTGGCTCGAAATGACACTTGTTCAGGGCTTCCTTAACCACCAACTTGGTGGAATGCTTGCTGTTTATAACCATCATCCTTACTACAAAGAACGAAAAGAAGCGCTACATCTTTGGTCGAAGACTTTAGAGACTATTTGTACAGCAAAGGATATTGAGTCTGTTATAGCTGAACCCGATCTGATCGAAGCTGCTGAAGCCTTATGACTTGAGAACCCATACAGCCGGGCGGAATCATGCACATAAAAATATAGACAATTACTATCGCACCGATTATATTCGATTTAATATGATTTAGAAGGATTAGCGATGAATACACGCGTCGTCACAGCGCATATACCAAATGAACTAGCCGACCAGATTGATCAAATTGCAGCACGCCTTGATCGTCCCAAGGGCTGGATTGTTAAACAAGCTTTGGTTTCTTGGGTCGAACTCGAAGCCAAACGCCATCAACTTACTCTGGAAGGCTTGGCAGATGTCGATGCTGGCCGTCTTGTCGATCATGTTTCGATTGATGCCTGGGCCAAAAATCTCGATAAGCTAGCTTGGGAGACGGCGGGATTCCCGTGCAGTCTGACTCTTGATCCTCTGAACAATCTTTTCCACGCTATTTGTCGGTACGTTGTCTTATATTTGCAAATAAAGTCAGGATTTGCATATGTAAAGCATTAATTGGTCAAAAAGTAATTGATTATATGAATAATATCCTCTAAATTGTCAGGCACTTCATAAACCACTAACAGGAGCACCCCTGATGAACAAGACTGACCTCATCGATGCAGTTGCTACACGTTCTAATACTACCAAAGCTCAAACAGCCACCATGTTGAACGGATTACTTGACGTTATTCAGAAATCATTAGCCGATGGTGATAATATTCAGTTAGTAGGGTTTGGTACTTTCTCAATAACAGAACGTGCAAGTCGTGAGGGCCGTAATCCAGCGACTGGAAAAACCATGACAATTCCTGCCAAGAAAGTTGTCAAATTTAAACCAGGCAAAACCCTGTCCGATGCGGCGACAACTGATAATTCCAAACCTGTAGCCAAAACCGGAAAATCAGTAAATAAGACTGCAAAGAAGAAATAAATCAGACCAGGTAAGTTTTTCGTGGGGAACCCAAGGAATAAAAAGGGAGTAATTTCCTGGGGCGGGTTTCATGTAAAAGTTTTACTTTGTAAATTTTTGATTAAAACCTAAGCGAATAATGATCCAACAATCTCCTCAACCGAGATAAACGATCATGAATCCAGTGGTATCCAGATGGCGTTTCTTCAGTAACCACATAAACCCTTTGTTCACCATCACGCTCAGCCAGTAAAGCCTGAATTGCCATCCCAGGTGCCAGGGATATCCAATGGGATTGTTTGTCGTGATCTTTTTCCATGAAGCTTTCGGCAGGAATCAATACAGGTCTTGGATGCCAAGGCTTCCATTTACCTATCTTGATGGAATCAAGTCGCGCCCATCCGCCATTGGGAAATTTACCTGTCGCTTCTTCCTTCCGTCTACCCCCGATGACCCAAGTTATACCACCATGTCTCAGTTTTACTGGTAGTCTCGCATCGGACTGAGGAAAGTAGATTTTTTGATCCTGATATTGAATGCCGCCGCATATAATAAAATTTTAGTTGCTTTTCATGAAAGAGGGAGCTCAGGGCAGCGCTAAATCAATCCGAAATATCGTCGATGATAAAGTGGTGTGAAAATTAGTAAATATTAAAAAATACCCGACACTTGGTCGAGAAGCTTTTAATTCAATTTGTCATTTTCACAGGAAGTGAATCAATCTTGACATTTACTGGCTCCCAAATAATAAATTTTGGTATTGCAGATTGCTTGTCGTGGTATTTTCATGGAAAATTGGTGTTGGTTAGCAAACCTGAATAGGGTAAAAATAGGAATGAATACTAGTGCTTCCCACTCCCATTGAAGTAGCAAGGTCAGCAATTCTCAGCTTTTTTTTTCTACCCAATAGAGATCCGTTTCCTGTTCACACGCATAAAATCCAACGCTTCTTCTGCGATTACTATCCTCAGTCCCTTTTAGAAAAAACCCTCGATTCACTGCTGCTGATGAAGGAAGTGGTTAAGTTCCCACATGGGTATTGGGCGCCGACCCCTCTTCGAAAAATTGATCTTGGTAATATTGCGTTAATTATTTCTACTCAGCCAACAGGTGTATTAGCCCGGGCACTCGGTTCTGATATACAAAACGCCGGTTATGGAAGAGTATGTGCCCATCTGGGCAATCTAACTCAATTACCCTCAGAGAATTTTCAGGATTGGCTCGGAAGTCCTCTCGACTTGAAGGCATGGACTCTCCAAGTTCTGGAAGAAGCAAGGGATAATTTGTTACCCTCCATGTCTGACGGTCGAACAGTGCAAGTCTATTACCCAGATAAAAATGGTACATCTTCATCTCGCCGATGGAGACTCCTCTCAAAGAAGTCTGGCTTCTCTAAGTTATATAATCTGAATCTGTGCCGTGAACGCACCTCTTTCGGTCAAACTCGATACTTTCTAGCAGAAATCAGGGACGATGCAATTCACTTTGAGGTTTCTAGCAATTGGGATTTTTTACGACTCCAATATGGATTAGATGCACTTATGGGAATTGATAGTTTTTATTCTAGAATACAAGAAGATGGGAAAGTCGTTGTTCGGATTTTCCGCCGACTTCCAGAGTCTGAGCTTCGACTCTTTGCCGCACTTGGGAGGCCTTATATAAAGAATAGCTCAGATAGGGAATTTGAGTTTCAGCTTAGCCATTTTGGAACTGTAGAACATGTACTGGGAAAATTAGGTCTCAAAGGTAAAAATAGAAAATGAACAGCAAAACTTACTCCATAGAAAATGTTTTTCTTGGCCTTACCCAATCACTTTATCAATATTTAGAAGCTCAATATCACATCCGTGATGAAGCAATATTGGGCGAGAGAAAACGCCTTTTAGAAACTGCAGGCGTCACATACCAAGTACCAAGATTGGAGGCAACTCCGTTCTATGCGCTTGGAAAACCTTATAGAGATATGCTAATTCCATCTGCAGCACGTGAGGTTCTTGATGCAGCATCGAAATTAAATATTGGAATTTACCAATCACCCTTCTTGCATCAAGCAAGAGCAATTGAAGCTTTTTTGGGGGAAAATTCACAAGACATTATTGTTGCTACTGGTACGGGCTCAGGTAAAACAGAAAGTTTTCTTATGCCGATTCTGGGATCTTTGGCGCTTGAGCCAGAGATCAGCATGCAAAGTGCCAAACTTCCGGGATGTCGAGCCATTTTGCTTTATCCAATGAATGCTCTAGTTAATGACCAATTATCTCGTCTTAGGCGTCTATTAGGTAACGCTGATCTTGCAGCACTTCTTTCTAAGAAACGAGAGAGATTAATCAGGTTCGGAATGTATACAGGCAGAACGCCTTACCCAGGCAATGCCTCAAGTGAAAAAGATGGCGAGCGTCTATCTCCACTCTTTGACAAGTTGTTTAACAATATTTCTGAAGAAATTCGTGTTCTGCTTGAGTCTGAGGGAAAATGGCCAGCGAAGAATATGCATCAATTTGCCGCTCGAGCTTTTGCAACGGGGGAGGAAGACCGAGAACTTTATACTCGACATGAGATGCAGAAGCATTGCCCTGACTTGCTTGTAACGAACTACTCTATGCTTGAGTATATGTTATTACGGCCTATCGAAAGCTCAATATTTGATCAAACAACCACTTGGCTTCATAGTGATCGTAGGAACAGTTTGATTGTTGTGCTTGATGAAGCCCATATGTATCGAGGTGCGGCTGGTGCGGAAGTGGCTATGCTTCTCCGTCGACTTCAATCTCGTCTCCAGGTTGACAGATCCCAACTCCGCTACATTCTCACAAGTGCAAGTTTGGGTAGCAGCGAGGAAGCCAGTAACGCAGTAATTAAATTCGCTGCAGATCTCACCGGACTTGAGAGCGGCAAGAGTTTTCAATTAATTACAGGCGAACTGGAGGAAATTGAAGTTTTTGCCGTTGCTACAGTTAACGAAATTCAGGCTTTATCATCTGTTAATGTTGAAGATATTCACGCATGCGCCACAGATTTCAGGCGAACTCAGTTTGCAATTAACGAGTTCATGAGAAATCTTGGACATCCACTACTCCAATGTGAGAATGAGGCCAAACTTAAAGATGAAATATTTGGATTTTTACGGAAATTTGGGCCAGCCGGGTTGCTTTCTAAGACGATAACTGGACATCCGGAAACTTTTGATCATATAGCAGAAAAAATATTTCAGGACTCTAACCAAGCTAACAAGGCACTAGAATCTCTTGTCGCAATTTGCAATTTTGCACGTAGAAGAAAAGATGATCGTGTTTTCTTGCCAGTCCGTATGCATGTTATGTTCAGGGGGCTTAGTGGCATATTTGCTTGTTCAAACCCCGAGTGTTCTTATAAGGTTAAAATAAAGGGCTCAACGTATTTAGGACGTTTATTTGACAGTCCAAGATTACATTGTGAATGTGGGGCAAGAGTCTATGAACTATTAACTCACCGAGACTGTGGTGCAGCTTTTCTTCGAGGGTTCATGCGAAATGAAAATGATGATTTTCTTTGGCATGAGTCTACAAAATTACCTAGACCAGGGAATAATCAATTGCTAGAGGCGCATTTCTTGGTTGAGGTCGACCGAGATCGAGCGCAAAGTGCCGATCACATATGGTTGCATATTTCTACGGGTAAAATTTCCAGGTCTTGTCCATCGAACCTGAATGGATATTTACCGTTAATACAGCCACAGAGCATTTTCGATGCTCACGGCAATAGGATTGTTACATTCGATCGTGAGTGCCCAGTATGTCTTCGGACATGGCGTGATGAAACAAAGATAATGGATTTGGCAACAAAGGGAGAGGCTCCTTTTGCACATCTCGTAAAAACACAAGTAAGACTTCAGCCGCCTACCAAAGAAAGAAGTTTTCGTTTCCCAAATCAAGGTAGGAAATGCCTACTCTTTTCAGACGGTAGGCAAAAAGCGGCACGACTTGCCCGTGATATTCCGCGTGAGGTTGAGCGCGATGTGTTCAGGCAGGCAATAATATTGGCTGTAAGAGATTTGCAAAACCGAGTGCATGGCGGAGAAGCAAGACTTGATCCGCTTTTCTTGTATAGCGCGTTTCTTAATATTGTTTCGCGCTTCTCCCTAAATTTGTTTGATGGTAAGGATAGCGATGCTTTGAAGCGAAATGCTGAAGAATTTAAACGAGATTTTAGTAACGATCTTGCCCTCGCAATTGAGAATTACTTCAACCGTCAACCTCCGCTTCAATATTCAGCACATCTATTACGATTGCTTGGCAATCCATTTTATTCTGTTCATGCATTAACTATCGCTCATGTTGTTCCAACCCGAATTGCACATGATGTATTATCTAAAAGTGGACTCGGTCTTAGTGAAATTGAGCTGAAAGTTCTAGCCTCCGTTTGGATACAAAGCCTACTAGACCGCTTTGCTCTTGATGATATGTTGGGTGATGGTGTGAGAGTTTCTGCGGCTGGATACGGTTCTAACAGTTGGGGAGAAAATCGAGGAATTTCAGGTAGACGTCGAAAAGTAATTACATCAATTCTTGGAGATTTTGCGAACGCAGAGCAGGTGTTTGAAACCCATCTAGCTACAAGAAAAAATGGATTTCTATTCCTAAAGCCAGACAAACTAAAGCTTGAACTGGCTTTGAATAAAGAATGGTTTCAGTGTCAAGACTGTACATATGTGACAATTGGTGTGTTAAGAGGCCAATGCGTAAACTGCGGTAGTCACTCAGTAAATCCTGTTAATCCCGAAACTAGCGACTACCTTAGGGCCAGAAAAACTTTCTGGCGAGATCCGATAGTGGCAATGCTTGAGGGTAAAGAAGAGCCTTTCCATTTGGATGTTCAGGAACATACTGCGCAACTATCCTACAGGGATACGGATGATCCGACCTCAACTACAGAGGAATATGAAAGACGCTTCCGTGACATTCTCGTGCATGAAAATGATACGCCAATAGACGTACTTAGTAGCACAACAACTATGGAGGTAGGCATTGATATTGGTTCCTTGGTCGCCGTGGGTTTGCGAAACGTGCCTCCAATGCGTCAAAACTACCAGCAGCGAGCGGGGCGCGCTGGTCGACGTGGATCTGCGGTTTCTACAGTCATAACCTACGCACAAAACAGTCCTCATGATCATTACTACTTTAGTAATCCTGAGAAAATAATCGCTGGTGAACCACCACTTCCTTCAATTGATATTCGTAACCCACGAATTATTAAACGGCACGTTCATGCCGTGCTATTGCAAACATACTTTCATGAACAAATCGAAAACCTTGTGAGCTCTAGCAACATTTTCTCAGTCCTGGGTGATACATGGGATTTTTACAACTCAAACGGCCCCTTCTCTATTAGAGCATTTAACGAATGGATAAATAATGGGGAATCAGAAAATATATATTTGCAAATTCAGAAATGGATGCCCGGCAAAGTTGTTCTTGATTCGAAGAGCATTGCAGGATCATTCGTCAATGAATTAGAAAGTCTGCGACCAACAACAAAAGAACAGTTAATAGGACAGTTGTTGACACCGGTCGAAAATTGACCAGAAAAAGGTAGTTATACCGATTGAAAATTGACCAGGTAATTCACGTATCCTGCCTAAATTTTAGGCAGGAGAATTTAAGAGGTGATTACCATGGTTATGTATGCAAAGATACGACGGATGTATTACCGTGAACATCTGTCGATTAATGAGATTCAGCGACGCACGAGTCTGTCGCGGAACACGATAAAGAAGTGGTTGAAAGCGCCAAGCGACAGCGCAGTGAAATATCAAAGAGCGAAGAAGCCTGGTAAGCTGACACCGTTTGAATCCAGGTTATTGCTGGCGCTGGAAGCGGATGCACGGCGCCACAGGAAAGATCGTCGCACAGCCAAGATACTGTTCCAGGAAATCAGGAAGGACGGGTATATTGGCGGTTATACGATTGTGTGCGATTTTGTTCGTAACTGGCGCAACCAAGGTGTGCAAAGTAAAACGGCGTATGTACCACTGAAGTTTGCGCTGGGTGAAGCTTTTCAGTTTGACTGGAGCGAGGAGTGGTTGGTGATCGGCGGCATCCACCGTAAAGTGTTGGCTGCGCACACCAAGCTATGCGCCAGTCGCGCCTTCATGTTATCGGGTTATCCGTCACAAAGCCACGAGATGTTATTTGATGCGCATACTCGTGCATTCACAGCTTTTGATGGTATACCGAAACGCGGCATTTACGACAACATGAAGACGGCCGTGGACAAGGTGTCCAAAGGTAACGGACGAGTAGTGAATACGCGCTTCTTTGCGATGACGGCGCATTACCTGTTCGATCCTGATTTCTGCAATGTTGCTTCCGGCTGGGAAAAGGGTGTTGTCGAGAAGAATGTTCAGGATATGCGCCGCCGCATCTGGAATGAAGCCAAACAGCAGCCGTTCAGTTCATTCGAAGAGCTCAACAACTGGCTTGAAGTACGCTGTCGTGCCCTGTGGTCTGAAATCGAGCATCCTGATTATGCGGATATCACCATTGCCGATGCACTGGAACAGGAACAACTGTACTTGATGCCGATGCCTGCGCCGTTCGATGGCTATATTGAAGTGCTGGTGCGTGTATCCAGCACGTGTCTGGTCACATTGCAACGCAACCGCTATTCCGTTCCCTGTCATTTGGCCAATCAGATGGTGGCCGTTCATCAGTATGCCGATCGTATCGAGATCGTTTGCGACAATGCCGTGGCGGCGAGTCATGGCCGTCTTTTGGATAGCGATCAAGTCAGCTATGACTGGCAGCATTATATTCCGGTCATCGAGAAGAAGCCGGGCGCTTTGCGCAACGGCGCGCCGTTTGCTGAATTACCGGCACCTTTGCTGCAGTTGCAGACAGCACTGCGGCGCAGAGAACGTCAGCAGGCCGATCGAATCATGGCAAAAGTACTCAGTCTGGTACCAACACATGGACTGGAAGCAGTGCTGGTTGCTGTTGAGCTGGTGCTCGAATCCGGCGTACCCAGTGCCGAGCATGTCTCCAATGTATTGGCGCGGCTGAAACACACCCACATGCCGGCACCAGTGGAAACGACGCTTAAACTCAAGGAAGAACCGCAGGCCGATACGGCACGCTATGATCGTCTGAACACCAAAGAGGTGCCACATGTCTGACATACTTGCGCAACTCAAAGCACTGAAATTATATGGCATGGCTAGCTGTTATGCTGATCTCCAACAACAGATTGCGCCTGACATTACTGCTGACTTCGAGTCATCCGACAAAATTCTACGGCAATTACTCCAAGCCGAGGCGACCGAGCGCAACATCCGTTCCATTCGCTATCAAACACAAGCCGCCAGGTTCCCTGTGCAGCGTCACTTACAGGGATTCGACTTCAGTCAGTCCAAAGTCGATCAACAACTGATTCATCAACTGGCTACGATGGAATTTACTACCGCCGCACAGAACCTGGTGCTGGTTGGCGGCACCGGTACCGGAAAAACGCATCTGGCCATTGCCATCGGCACTTCAGGCATACAGCATTACGATAAGAAGGTGCGATTCTTCAGCGCCATTGACCTGGCCAATAGTCTGGAACAGGAAAAAACAGCTGGCAAACAAGGCAAGCTTGCCCTACGCCTGTTGCAGGTCGATCTGGTCATTCTCGATGAACTGGGCTATCTGCCATTCTCACAAGCCGGCGGCGCGTTGCTGTTTCACTTGCTCTCCAGGCTTTATGAACGCACAAGCGTAATCATTACGACCAACCTCGCATTCGCAGAATGGAGCAACGTTTTTATCGATGCCAAAATGACCACCGCGCTTCTGGATCGACTTACGCACCATTGCCACATCATTGAAACCGGCAATGAGTCTTTCCGGTACAAACAAAGCGCTGTCACTGCAAAGATTAGAATACAGCAGCGAGAAAAAGAAAAATACTCATCAGAAGAAAATCTGACTAATTTGTAGTCAATTACAATTAAACTAAACATTAACAGGAGGCAAAAACCAACTCAGTCCGGTCCACTTATCCACAGATGCGTAGTATCCTGCGCTCTGTTTCCTCTGGTCATTTTTCAACCGTAATGGCTGGTCAATTTTAAATCGGTATCAACAACCCATACCCGAAAAATACGCCCAGCATTTTGTTATGTACTGAATTATTCGGAATTCTCTTAGCTTTTAGAGGCTTCAGCTATAAGTGCCCGGCTTTACCAGAGGTAACCGGATTGCTCTTCACACCTCTAGGCACAAACATTTGCATTGGTTCTGCTTGGAGCCCACACATGGATAAATAAACGAACATCTATTTAGATGTCCAAACTTGCAAACAGCAAACGCATATTCTTGCCATGGGGTTGTAATGAAATTTAGCAGATCTGCTAAATTTTAAGATGTTTATTCCTTCGAACTAACTTCCTATGATGATTAGGCATTATGAATCAAAGATTGCATCTAGGGCTTTGTTCAGAGATGGCTCCGTGTAAATTCTTTTAAATGCTGAAGCACTATAGCTATTATTTCTTAGGTACTCTTGCAAACTAGTAATAGAAGACCATTCCTTTTTTCCTCTTTTATTATTCGCAACGCGCCCAGTATCTTTTTTAAAGGGGTTGGATTTTCCTAATGCCGTTAAATTTGGCGTTCTAAGATCAAGGTGGTGTGACCAGAATTGTTCGAGATTAATGTCAATGATATTGTTAAATGTGTAGAGACCTAATTCTTTGATTTCGTTAATGCCAGCGAATCTTTTCTCAATATGGACGCAGGCGGTAGTATTATCTGTTTTTGTTGGTTTATCACTGTACATTACCAGTCGTTCTTTATCATCCGCAGGCGTGAAATAACGCGTTTGGCAAATGCAGGTGTTCTTACATTTGCATACGCTTTCATTTTTACCGGCCAACTTGAAATGGAACTCGCTTTCGACGGATGATTTTGGTTTTCGATTAAAGAGTAGATGCCGATCAAAGAAATACTGCAATTTGTGTAATGTCTTCTTATTTGGCACCAAGAAGTCAATTGCAAATTCAATATAATTGATTGCATAATCACCCGTAACGATGTTCTTTAGCGAAGCTATGGTTTCGTAACGAGGTTGAAATAATTCTATTTTCTTGTCTAAGTGTTCATAATGAGAAAGTACTTTGAACCCACTTGTATTCTTTTCGTTGGAAGTTATTAAAGTGTCTAATTGATCCTTGTGCGTTCTAGTGTCAGTATAGAAATGTAATCGGTCAAAATAGCAGACTATCTGGATACCATATTTGGCCATTGCATTTCGCATAATTGTTGCGATGAAATCTTCATTTACCATTATCCTGGATCCTGTTTAATATAGTTCGGGGCGTCATGCACTGCAACCAATGCTTATGATTAATACATGCACAATTAAGATGTTAGGAATACTCAGAAGGCCCAGTTACATAGCCCTCTAAGGGTCATAGATAAGCCTACCCATAGAGTTGAGCAATATAGGCCTATTTAAAAATGTATACTTTTAATGAAATTAGTTCGGGTATTAACTCAGCGAGATAATTACCGGTTAGCTAAATTTTGTTGTAACCCGTAATTACCAATTGAATTAGGGGATAATCTTGAGATACTTCTTGATAGGAGTGATTAATGAGCTTTCACCGTTAAATACCTCACTTTTATATTTATGTTGGCCACCCCCATTCTTAACATGGGCTTTGGTTGTAGGACATTGAAGAATATAAAGCTTCCTGCTGTGCCGGGTAATAGCAACATAAAACAACATCCTTTCTTCTTGTAATTTTATTTCGTTATTTCTAGACATGTGGTGAGGCATTTCACCTTCAACAACATGAATCAGGAATACACATTTCCATTCCCTACCCTTTGAGCCATGGGCAGTAGATAGGAAGACGCCTTTATTGCTGGCTATGGTGGGTCGAATATCACTAATCTTTAAACCGGCCCATGTAGTACCACGCACGACTACTTTGATACCACTTAACTCACGTAGTATCTGTCTTTTATACTGCTGGAATCTTTTGTTAATAATGGGTGTGATACTGTCAATTATTATCTGGACTGCTTGTTCTATATCTGTACATTGGGCTGCACCAATCACTGCTTTTTTTACATTCAAAACTAGGCGGTATTCATTGTCAGGTTTACTGGGTACTTTTAATGCAGTCCAGCCATTTTTGAGTATCTGTTGAATTAATTGTCTCCTGTCGCCATCAATGCAAAGTGTTTTAATAATGTATCGAATAGCCTTCTCTGGCGCCGTATATTTCTTCTTGTTGGTCTCCCATCTAGTTATTCTCAGTAACTCCCGAATGATTCTGAAAGCAACCTTTACGTCTTCAGGCTTAGCTTTGCTTTCAATACACGGAATACCACGCGCATCTAACGCTAATTTGAGGCTTTCTAAAGTTCTGTTTATTCTAGAAAGGCAGCTAATGTCGCTTAGACTGATGCCTTTTTTAGTTAATTGACGAATCCTCTTAGCCAGGAAATCAGCCTGTTCATCAACATCAGCAAAGGTATAAAGTGCTGGTTTTAAGCCTTTCTGGTTGCTCACTAGAGGTTTATCGTCACAAATATTAGCTGCAACCGCATTGATCATTGGAATAGCATTTTGTGGGCAGCGGAAAGTCTCTGTTAGATGAAAAACCTGAGGATTAAGCCTCTTTATCAAGCTATCCCAGTGTTTAGAAGCAGCGTATCGAAAACCATATATCATCTGCTTCTTATCACCCACCATAATCGTTGTCCTGATGTTAGGTGCCAGCAATTCAAGTAACTTGGCCTGCAATCCATTGATATCCTGTAGCTCATCAACAAGTAGGCAACTGTATCTTCCTACCACTTCACCTAAAATATCTGGGTTTTTGAATAGCTGTAACGGCAGGCGTTGCATATCATCGAAGTCAATGACTCCACTATTCTGTTTGTGTTTTTGGTGCAGTTTTAATAATTCTGATAAAGCTTTCTTTAATTCAGCAGGTTTTGCTGTGCTATTGCCATAGCAATGAGCGTGAAAAGCCTTCGTTAGGTCGTTATATTTAACCCCGTGCTTTGTGGCAACACGGTCTATAAGTTTATTTGGACTGCTGCTCTCAGTCTTAACCTTGGGGGCTGAATCAAAACCCAGTAATGGCAAGTTTTCTTTAATTACTGAATTTCCTAAGGCATGGAATGTCATGACATTAATATGATCAGCGCCGCGTATTTTTTCTGCTTTTAGCCTGGATTTAAAGTCCAAGGCAGTATCTTTGTTATAGGTTAAAACCAACACCTGCTTGGGTCTGACGTCTGACTTGAGGATATTCTTTATAAACATAATGAGTGTTTGTGTTTTACCACACCCGGGACCAGCTTGGATTAATGCTACACCTTTGCTGTGATTTTTGATCTCTTGTTGTTCTGCGGTTAATATCATAATAATTAGGATTAAAGTGCTAGAAAATCAATATTTACAATATCGTTAACCAGGTCTGTTATATAGACAGAACCACAATATTGGCCATCTATACCATCCTAGTCATGAGCTGCTACTTGATAATTATTTTGATCGGCAGTTTCTTCAGCAAGTTAAGGAACATGGACTGAATTCTGCACTGCACCGGCTAGATCGCAATACTCAAGAGAACTATTTGCGTAGACTGGCCAAACATGAGATTTACCCCGTTGATTTGCAGCGTCTGGGTTTTAAACGCGTGCTTGCTTCGGTGAGTTTTCTTGATATGGGGCAAATGGCGGAAGCAGCGGCGTGATGTCATTGTTGTTCTGCTTAGTCAGGGCAACAGCAGCCCCACTTGTTACTCAGCATAGAATAATGTTGTTACATACTAATTTTACTGTAGCACTGAGTTGCTAATTTAATGTCAACCACCGGGTATGTCAGGGAACTGTTCATACCCGGATTATCATGGCTGGATGTAGTCCTTAACCCAAACGTGTATAGCCATTGAAGAATATCGTTCTATCCCTGTTAGTTTCAATCCTGGCGACAATTTCCGGTTGTGCTGTTGAAAAGCGAGTCGCGCCAGTTCAACAAGAATCAATCGCTGTTCCTACTCAGATCAGCTCCTACAATCGCAAAGATTGGCCGCATTGGATTGATGCCGACGGGGATTGTCAGAACACACGGCAAGAGATGCTGATTGCTACTAGCCGGATTCCGGTTAAATTCAAAGATTCCAGGCAATGCACAGTAATTTCCGGTGAATGGTTCGGCGTCTACACGGGCAAGACGTTTACCAAAGCTTCGGATGTCGATATTGATCACATTGTGCCGCTAGCTCATGCACAGAGGCACGGTGCTGACAAATGGACACGTGATCAACGACGTACGTTTGCCAATGATTTCGAGAATCTTCTGGTCGTTGATGATTCAGCCAACCAATCTAAATCAGATCAGGCACCGTATGAATGGTTACCGCCTCGGAAAGATTACTGGTGCGAGTATGGCAAGCGTTGGCAGCGCATTAAGGATAAATATCGGTTGTGGTATAGCGTTCAGGAGCGAAAAATCTTGGGGTCGTTAGCCGAAACGTGCCGGTGATAGTGAAAACTAGCGTCTATGAAAAATATTGGATTTTAGTATCCACTGTTTTGTGCAGTACAACATTTGGGTAGCGAATGTGCATTACCCAGCTACTCCACGACAAAGCAATTTTTGAAGAAGGATGATGATATAGTAAAACAATAAATCTTCGTTTATGTTATTACGTAATCATGGATTTCTGTATCTAAATTAAATATATCTCCATGGATATCGCATCGAATGCAGGTATAAGGAATTCTTGAGACGATGCTCTAAAGATAGGATAGTGTAAACTTTGTTGTATCTGAAGTAAGATAATTCGGTTGGTTTAATCTAGTACTTAGATAATATATATTGCCCATATTCTATGAGATATCACTAATAACGATTTCTGATTATGTGAGTAATGCTACACACCAATTCGGTGTATATCTTGGAGTGGTATTATGACTTCTGCAAATTTAATTTTAAATAGCCCCCCCATTTCACCATTGCGTGAAATGGGGGCGTATGAAGCTATGTGGGCTCAACAAAATGCGACGTTCAAAACAATCGCTGATTGTTTTCGTAAAAATCCTGGTTCAATACCTTCTGAGTTAGTAACAGAAGATGAAATAGACAAGACACTCCAGGTTGTACTCGAAAAAATTAATCAGGCCAAAATCAAGGATTATGGAGTTCGTGTTCATGGCTCAGAAGACTATCCAGAGCGGCTCCGTGATGCTGTTCATCCGATTGAATTTTTTTATTATCAAGGTTGGTGGGATTTAATAGAATCACCAAAGCGTGTTGCGATTGTAGGTTCGCGTAATCCATCGGATGAAGGGATCCGCAGAACTAAGAAAATCGTAAAATTATTGGTAGAGGCTGGATACACGATTATATCTGGTCTGGCTAAAGGTATTGATACTGTTGCACATACCACAACTATCAAAGTCGGTGGGAATACCGTTGCAGTAATAGGCACACCAATTACAGAGTTTTATCCAGCTGAGAATAAAGAGCTCCAAGATTTTATTGCGAAAAATTACTTATTAATCAGCCAAGTTCCCATCTGGCGCTACTCTCAGCAGAATTATAAGTGGAATAGATTATTCTTTCCGGAGCGAAATGCAACAATGTCGGCATTGACACAAGCCACAATCATTGTTGAAGCAAGTGAGACATCCGGAACTTTGATTCAGGCAAGAGCAGCCCTTCACCAAGGGCGCAAATTGTTTATTTTAGATAGTTGTTTTCGTAACCCAAATTTGACATGGCCACAGAGATTCCAGAAACAAGGAGCCATTCGTGTAACAGATTTTGATGATATAAAAGCAGCTCTTGAATAAGCGTGTCGTAAAAATAGAAGCGTTAATGTTGCAAGACCATCATTATCTTGATGAACAGGATGAGTGTTATTTTGCTGGAGAATATACTGCACGAAAAGGGTATGCGCACAGTTCTACAAATCAATTAATCCTCAATCTAAAAAAGGGGGTGGAAAAGCGTGGAACAAAAGAATGGCAATACAAAATAAATGCGATCGAGAGTGCTGCTCAGATTTTAAGAAATACCATAAGAGTCAATGCGGATGTTACTTTTGTTCCCATTCCTCCATCAAAAGCGAAAAATGACCCTTTTTATGATGATCGCATACTGCAATTGTTGCGGGCGTTATGCAAGGATTGGGATCAAGCGGATATTCGTGAGCTTGTTCAACAGCGGCAATCAGCCGAAGCTTCACACGCAACAAGTTGTCGTCCTTCGCTAGAGGACTTAGTAAAAAATTATATTATTGATATGCAACTAATCGACCCACCCCCTACAACTATCATTGTTGTCGATGATGTTTTAACAACAGGATGTCACTATAAGGCCATGAAGCAAGTACTTCTATCGCAGTTCCCAAGTGCATCAATAGTCGGGATATTTATAGCCAGAAGAGTACCGGAGTCAATTGATTTTTCTGATTTTTTGTAATCTGCTTTCTCTGTTCTATTATTTTATCCTGCGCCTAACACCTCTTGACAGCAAACTGCAATTACTTGTTTTAAAAGGTTATGGTATTTTTATCATCAGTACGGATATACAGTCACTAAATAAACCCAAAATCTCTCCTATCTGTTTTACTTTTAAACGGACACTCAACAAACGCACCTTACCCCCTCTCCCTTTCAACCGATAGCAGATAAGTCAGCGCAGGCCACAAGGCATACAAGTCTCTACTTTCTGTATCAACCGTGCAGTGATACCGCGCAATCTTTTTCATACCAGTGGAATCAGACAGAATCATGGCCTCTGGTGTAATTGCTTTAACACAAGTCCAATGCTTGATCCGGCCAGTTAATAAAATAATCACGGCTGAATCAGGCGAACTCAAGTGCCGGGTGAGCTGCTCCCAATATTCATCCAAGGTGACATCATCAGTTTCAAATGCTTTCCTTTTGCGCATTTTCTGATTCTGGTAGGATCTGACTGATTCAATGGCGACATCAATGAGCCCAATATCAATATCACCAATGCCCGCAGTCAGTGTTTCCTTGAGTAGGTTATTCTTAGCCAGATGACCAATTAAATCATTGAACAAGGTTTTTCTCTGACTGACTTTACGCTTACGCTTTCTATCAACCTGAAATTTGCCTATCACCACTTCTGTCGCATTTAGTACAGAATACACGCCACACAAGTGATCAATACTGCCTTGCCGGATTGGCATCACACATTCCTCATCATCCATATCGGCTACCAGATTTGGCTAACCGCGTTATTCACAAACAACTGACTATCCCGGATATAGCGTTGCAACATCACATCCGACTTATGCGCAGTTTGCTGACGGATTTTCCAGGAACTTACTCCGGCTTTGGCAGCACTGGTCACTAGACCGGCACGTAAGCTATGCCCTGAATACAGTTTGGGATTGAAACCAGCCTCTGCTACGCGCTGTTTGATAATCAAGGCTACCGATGGCGCACATAATCCCTGATCCATAAGCTGATCAAAGCGGTTCATGCGGCGAAAGATTGTTCCAGTTTTGATACGTGATTTTTCCAGCCAGGTTTTTAAAGCGCGAACTGGGCAATGGCGGCCCTTGACAGTTGGTATTGCCACATTCCGTCCTAATCCGATTTGATCGGTTTTACTTCGACGGACACGAATCACCAAACCTTCTGGCACGAACCGAATATCTTCTACCTGTATAGCCACCAATTCTGAACGGCGAAATGCACCGGCAAATCCAATCAGTAGTAGTGCTTTGTCGCGCAACCCTATAAGCCCAGAGAGCTTCTTAGTGATGTTCACCATGTCGGTTTTTAATAATGGCGTCACTCGACGCTGTGCGCTGCCATTGATACGCCGAATTCCGCGTAGGGTATTTGTCACTAACGTAGATTGAGTCGGAGATACCAGTCCCTTGTCAGTATGTGCGCGTCCAATTGCTACTACTCGACGATTCAAAGTGGCGATTGACAATGTTTGGGCATGGATAGCCAGATACGATGCAACGCTACTGGGTGTGGCTGGAATTTTGCCGCCGCTACGCAGAAAATGATTCAAATCATTCTGATAGGCCAGTTTAGTGTTCTTAGCTTGTGTGGCTGCCAGATATTCACGGACTTTTTTACGGGTTCCGCTACTTGTGAGGGTTGGTTTATTTTTCATCAAAGTGCTCTCTATTTAATGGTGACATAACGCATACAGGTAATCAGCAGATGGTTGTAGTCACCTGCAGTTGCTTCGCGCATAAAGTCATCCGCCAGTTCAGGGTGATTACTACTGAGAATGCAGCGGCGGACATAGCCAAGGATTGCAAATGCATTGCTGTCCTTTCCTATTATTTGCACCACGGCATCGGTGAGTGGAGCTTGGGGTTGATCGGAAGGCTTAATTGGAATAATCATTGGTTCTTCTCCATAAGTAGTTGATAACGCAATCATCAAGGTCGTCATAATGATTAGTTATCGCTAGTTGAAAAATAATAAAAAGACCCACCAGCATTGGGTTTGCTGACGGGCCAGTGGTTGGGTGTTTTCATTTATTTTGCTCCCATAACACCCGAAAAGAGCTTGTTGTTTTGAGTCAATCCGAAATTAAAATTAAAGAGAACTTCTTCAATACTCCTCGGGTAATAACAAAGTGGTGACGCTGCGATCCGCTTCCGTGATGATCCATAGATTCTGATCTTCATTGATGGCATAGCTTGATAAGATGCGCCAGCCGTTCTCAACTGAACTCATGTTTTCTTCTGCATCGCTGAGTGGCACATTACCCCAGTCACCCGATTGATGACGCTGTATGAGATCAGCCGCATTGATGGCTGCACGATCCAATGCTTCCAGTGCGCCGGGTGTGGCCACTACTTGGCCTAATGGAAACAGCCTGACCGATTTTGTTTTACTTGTGTTAGTACACACAATTCTTTCTCCTTTTTCAGGGCGAGCAAAAGCAGGCAGGTGCAAAAATGCGCCTGTCTTTACTGCTACGTTTAAATGGGACTTGTTTGAGGAACTACTGCTGAGGTACTACTAGTTACTTTGATACAGATTGATATTGCGAAAAGGATTGCTCGAATGGCGCTTTCTTTTTGTTATGCAGCACAGAAAATTGAAACAATACTTTATGCACATACAATTGCAATACATTTATATTTTACGAGGTCTTTTTGATGTTTAGCAAATTTGGATTGATTTTTTATCAACTACTTATGAACTTATTTCCAAAGTCGCCACTAGCAATTAACCGTTGTGTTGGTTCTTGAATCAATCTTCTGACGAGGAATAGTGCTTTTTTTATTAAACAGGTTTTGTAAGGAATTTAAGATTAATCCGACTAATAGTGGGTCACATTAAATCCATAGTATTAACAAGATTAACATGAGCGAGAAAAGGGGAATTCAAATGACTAAACGACGAGATATTCTGAAGCTAGGCTTGACTACAGTTGGTGCCGGTTTGGCATCGAAGGCAATGATTGCAGGAGCTGTACCGCAGAGTGGGTTAGTTTTTCCACAGACATTTCGACCCAGCATACAGGAAGAGCCAAGTCCGCCTGCTACACCCTTTATTGCACCATTGGTCCGCATGCCAGTCGCTCAGCCAGTGTCGGCATCATTAATTGTACCTCCCCCAGTAGAGGCCGCTCATCAGCGTTATGATGAATTCCTTCCAAAGAAATTTTATACTCAAGTCATTAGTGAATTCCGTCTGCGCTATCACCCAGAACCTCCTTATGATCAAGGATCATGGGCGTGGGGTTTCAACGGCATGTCGCCAGGTGAAACATTTCATGCTAATTACGGAGAGCCGATTTTAGTGCGGCGCATCAATATGCTACCCTCGGTAGGTACTGGAAATATCAAGTTTGCGCTACCGTCCACAACGATTCATTTGCACAACGGACATACAGCCTCAGAGAGCGATGGCATTCCTCAGGATTTTTTTGACCCAGGACAATTCTGGGATTATCACTACGCTAATTTTCCAGCTGGTAATGATCCGAGAGAAGCAATGAGCACTCTCTGGTATCACGATCATCGGCTTGATTTTACAGGACCCAATGTCTACGCAGGATTGACAGGTTCTTATTTGCTTTTTGATGAATTTGACTCAAACAACGAACGCGATACAAATCCACACGCCTTTCGTTTGCCAAGTGGCGAGTATGATATACCGTTGATTTTGCATGACTGTAAATTTGATCAAAATGGCCAAGCATCATGGGATTTTTTCAACCCTAACTCGACAGATTCAACGGGAGAAAAGGGTGGGCTTACTGAGCATCATTGGAACAACTACACCACCAACGGAATGCTGGGAGACCGCTTTACGGTAAATCGCACCATTCAACCATTTCTTAAAGTAGAGCGCCGTAAGTATCGTTTTCGCATTCTTAACGGTGGACCATCCCGGCTATACAATTTATCGCTGCAAGCTGCACACTCTTCAAAAAAATCAGCGAATGGAGAGAAGTTTATCGTCATTTCAACTGACGGCAATCTGTTACCTCAACCAATCGTGCAGAAAAATATTGAAATTTGGGTTGCTCAGCGCCATGACGTCATTGTCGATTTTTCAAATTTCCAAGACGGTGATCAAGTCTACCTGGTCAATCACCTCGAGATGAAAGAAGACGGTACAGGCCCTACGGGTCGTGATAACGCAAAAGGTGATTTCATCATGCGATTTGATGTAGTTCCTGCCAAAGGGCCTGATTTAAGTCGAATTCCCGATAAATTGCGCGAGTTGCCACCGATAGACATGAGTCTGGTTCGTAAGGAACGTCTTTTTGTGTTTGATTACACCAATGGACTTTGGACTATCAATGGTCGTTTAATGGATCCTAATCGGGTTGATGCGGCAATTGAACAAGGATCAGCTGAAATCTGGACCTTGCGCAATGCGGGTAATTCATGGGTACATCCAATTCACACCCACTTTGAAGAATTTCAGATATTAGAGATTAATGGCAAACCTGTGAGGAGTGGAGATGTTCTCAAGGCACGCAAAGACGTTGTATCGCTGGGCCCAAACATGGAAATGAAATTTTACAGTCGTTGGCGTGATTTCTTAGGAAAACACGTAATGCATTGCCATAATGTTGTGCATGAAGACCATTCGATGATGATTCGATGGGACATCGTTCCACCAGGAATGGGCGATTAAGGTTATCGGCTATTAAATTCACGAACAAATAAATTGCGAGGATGTTATGACAACAAGACGAAAATTTCTTAAAACTGGACCGATAGCTGCACTTGGACTGGCTGGATTAACTCTAGGAGTGGAAGCAGCCGTTGCGCCGGGAGCTATGAATGGAACGACCATGACCCATTCTTTCCCTAATGCTGAAGTCATTACACATACTGGTCAAAAACTGCGTTTTTACGACGATTTAATAAAAGATAAAGTAGTTATGATTAATTTCATGACTATTGGAAATGAATCGAACTATCCAGTAACAGCACGTTTAGCTAAGGTAGCAGATTTACTAGGTAACAAATTGGGGCGCGATGTTTTCATGGTTTCTGTAACACGTGAACCGGCAAAAGATACACAAACTGATCTTCAAAACTTTGCAGCAAAGTTTGGTTCCCGACTAGGGTGGACATTTGTTCGCACTGACATACCCATATTGGATGTTCTTGAACAGCGCATTTATCATCGTCACGATGTAGCTACTACAGATTCGGATTTGTTACTAAATCAAACACATCATAAACAATCAACCTCACGTTCAGTGGACATTGTATTTTACGGAAATAGCCGAGCCGGTCTTTGGGCAACATTCCCGATAGATATTCTTGCTGAAGATGCTGCGAGGCGGATTTCCTGGGTTATACCGAACTCAATACAGGTTGGCGAATTGCGTCGCGCTGGTCCTCGCCAGATGAATACTCATGGCTACTCATCTGATAACCGCCAGGCATAACCCAGAAATCATTCAATANNGGAACAAGCGATGCTGAAGAGAATATTTATTTTAGCTATATATGCGTTGTTTTTATTTACCGGAACAACCGTCAGTGTATTAGCCGACTCATGTGTGACGCCGAGACCCAGGCCTGCCCCAGGGTCATGGTCTGTCACTTTGTCACCCGATGGGAAATCCACTAGCATTGTCACAGCAGCTTCCCAGTTTCCAGAAGGGGACAGCTTTGGTCCTGAGCCAACCAATCTACTGCCGACAGTTTATGCAAATTTATGTGACGTAGGAGGTGAAGAGATTCCAAACACACTCCCCTCTTCACCGGAGCAACCCTATAATTTACATCCAGAACCTGTTGTGACAGCCATCGACAAGACTTCGCCGGCTGATGATCTTGCGGCTATTTTGAAGGAATTGCGCCAAGTGGCAGGTGATCCTTTTAGTGACAACCCCGAGGAGCACTCAGGGCATGGCAGTGTTGATTCAGAGCGAGTACGCTTTGCTATCGATATTATCGAAGGCAATCCAGTACCTCGCGTATACAGTGGTTTCCCGATTTTGCATTATATGGGTCCACTTAAAACAAAATCAGTGACGCCCACTTACGATGGAAACGGCAAAGTTACCGGTGGTACCTTAACGATCAATCAGATTTGGTATGATACTCACATTGAATCAGACACGTCTTACGTGGACTCGTCAATTGTTGCTGATGTGCCGTGGACCATTCATTATAATATTCATGTTTTGAATCGTGGTGCGGATGACTTTGCCCCCATGATGATGACATTCGATGATCCAAAGAAGAACGACGGCAAATTGTTGTTTCATGCCAGTCTTGATCAAACTTTTTTTCCAATGCAGGATGGACAAAAAGTTGAATTTGAAATGAAAATGCCTCCTGGCCGATTCTGGAATCTGAATTACCACTGGGGCTGGCGCAAGCATCCGCCGCGTGTACAAGTTGTCGAAAACATGAATGTAAAACTTGGCGGCATGCCTCGTAGTTCATTTGAAATAGCCGCTTTCGGTGAGAATCCCCGTGCCAGTG
>CXWL01007007.1_pt1 | contig 29134 bp, 28 predicted proteins | sample 590931 | NCBI WGS metagenome assembly CXWL01 (sample SAMEA3498368, study PRJEB10139) | groundwater metagenome | biome: water well; material: biofilm material | place: Germany | collected 2015-04-27 | reverse complement strand
GCGTTCGGGATCGTGTCGGTGCCGCCCGTCGGCTCGACGTTGGCCGCGCCGTGGCTGCCCACCGAGTAGTCCGCGCCGCGCGGGAACCGCCGCAGGCCACCCGTCGGCGTGATCATCAGGTTCGGCTTGAGGAAGCCCGGCATGTTCGCCGGCAGGTACGGCGAGCCCGGCGTCGTGACGGCCGCGCCGTCGCAGTACTCGTAGCCGAGGGGAAGGGTCGGCACGGCCGGGGCCGTGGCGGCCGTCGGCGGCTGCCAGAGCAGGATGCCGCCCAGGGGCACGACGCCGACCTGGACCGCCGCGACCTGGTCGGAGATGGTCGCCGCCGGCGAGGCGAACATGGGCCGGGTGAGGTCGTTCCTGCTGAAAATCTTGGGCGTGCCCACGAGCTGGATGTCGGTCAGGCCCGGGCCGAGGGTCGTGTCCGTCGCCATGTTCGCGACGGCCGCCTCCGCCCCCAGCGCGGTCGTGTGGAAGTACGACAGGGTCCAGACGCCGACAGCGAACGTGATCCGGCCGTAGATCTTCGAGCCGGTCGCGGCGTGGATGATCTCGTCCTTCTTCTGGTCGAGGATGTGCACGACGTTCAGGGGCGCGACGGTGATGACGCCCCGGAGGAAGGGCAGGGAGGCCGACCCGTTCGGGTCCTCACCCACGAAGTTGGCCGTGACGACCGAGGAGGGGCCGGCGGGAACGGAGCCCACGTCGCCCTTGTCCACGAAGTAGCCGTCGAGCTCGCGCTGCGTCTTGAGGAACCCGTTGATCTGCGTGATGTCGGCGTGGTCGATGACGACCGTGGCCGGCTCGTCGACCTTCACCCAGGCGACGGGCTGCACGTTGTCGGGGATGGCGGGCCCAGGGTTCGTGCCCGTCCAGCCCGGCGCGCCCTCCGGGAACGGCTGCGCCACGGCGAGCTGGTTGCCCTGGAGGATCTGGGGCGCGCCGAGGGTGTCGAGGTAGACGAGGTCGTAGCGCCGGTTGCCGGCGATGACGACGGCGAAGCCGCCGGTGAGCTGGTCGGCCGTCTGCACGACGATGTTCTGGCCGCCGATGAAGGCGTAGCCGGCCTTGACTCGGAGCTGGTTCGCCGCCGGGGTGAGGGCCTCGGGCTCGAAGAAGCCCGCGGGCCCCAGGTTCTCCTGACGCTTGCTGAGCCTGCTGGGAACGGTCACGTAGTCCTCCTACCCGAGGGTCCGATGGACCAGCAGGATCTCGTCGAGCGGGTTGAGCGTCCAGGCGATCAGGTTCACGCCCTTGTTGGCAGGCGGGCCTCCGATCGGGGCGTTGAGCGGCGGGCCGGCCTCGTTGTAGTTGATGCCCGGGACCTGGCGCTGGCCGAACAGGAACACGTCCACGTGGTTCGCGCCTGCCGTGAAGTCGAAGGTCGCCGCGATGGACGCCTCGCCGCCGACGGCCGTGTAGAACGTGTACGCCGAGACCGTCGAGGGGCCGATGAGCGCGATGCCGGAGCAGTCGCCCCCGCTCGTGTTCACGAGGAACGTGATGTACCAGGTGAAGCGCAGCTCGAAGGCGTTCGTCTTGGCGATGCCGGCGAACGTCTTCCGCGCGAACATGAGGCCCAGGCCGAGCAGGCCATTGAACAGGCCGGCCTCCGTGTAGGTGAAGCCGTTCCCCTCCGCCGTCGACCAGGTGGCCTCGGCCTTGACCTGGTTCCCCGTGGCCGTGACCGCCACGACCTTCCGCTGGCCGGTGCTCGCCTGGAGGTTCGTGTCCGCGAGGGTCGGCGCCGCCGGCGTGACAGGGTCGCCGAGCTCGATGTAGCCCAGGGCCGAGTTGTTGTTGCCGGGGCCCTGGTTGATGGCCATCTGGGCCATGAGCGACTCGGCCTGCGTGACGACGAGGTTCTTGTCGTCGACGAGGGGAATCCAGGGCCCTGGCTGGCCCGTCTCGGGATTGACCGGTCGGATCTCGACGACGAGCTGGCCGCGCGCCGCCGGACCCTGGTCCGAGTTGCGCAGGCCGGTGAAGCTCCTGGGCACGATGGAACGCCGGGCGTTGATCGCCGCGATCCGCCGCTGCACGTAGGCCCTGGCCTTGTCGAACACGCCCGCCTCCCTTAGCCCACGATCACGACGAACCCCGTGGGGAACGTCGCCGGCGCGAATGTGATGACCACGCGGTTGAGAGTGACCTGCTGGATGAGGCACTGGTTCGCCGCCGGGACGAAGCCCTGCCCCAGGACTCCGAACTGGTAGCCCGCCGAGTTGAAGGGCTGCACCAGCGGGTAGGACCCCAGGTTGTGGTCAATGGTCCACGAGTTGACCAGGGGCGGCACGGTGATGTCAAACACGAGCTTGGCCGGCGCCGCGATGCCCAGGTTCACGTACTGGAGGAGGTCCCGCCAGGCCGCGCCGCCGCCCGACTGCTCGAGCCAGGCTTGCAGCTTGTAGTTGAGCGGGTCCTCGGTGAGGAAGCGCAGCATGCCCGTGCGCGGGTTCGCCGGGAACGCGGGGTCAGACGACAGGTTCGTGCGCGCGACGGCCTGGAGGTTGTCGCGGATCTCCGACGAGAGCACAGGCGTCCCCTGCGCGGGTCGGTCGAAGAGGAAGAGTTGTCCCGGCTCCAGCACGTCGGCCATGGCTCACCAGTACTGAGTGCCGCCCGGCGCCCCCTCGATGACGAGGGTGTCGAGCGGGCAGATGCTTTCGGCGCGGTCCTCCAGGTGGACCGTCGTCTGCGGAGTGCCGACCGTCGGCGTGACCCCGATGAACATGGTGTCCTCGTCGGGCACGTCGGCGACGTCGATCATGTAGTTGTAGTCGCGGCCGGGCGGCGGGTCGCCGGGCGGGGGGCCGCCGTCGCGGTGGTCGCGGAGATGCGTCGTGCAGGCGACGCCGTCGGTCGCGCCCGTCGGGCCGAAGTCGTCGCGGATCTCGGCCACGAGCGCCAGGGCGCGCAGGAGCACGTGGATCGGCCGGACCTCTTCCATGCGCACGAGGAGCTCCGTCACGCCCTCCTCGGTGATGAGCGGGATCGGCGCCCCCATAGGCGAGAGCAGAATGTCCACGTCGATGCGGGCCGCGTGATACGGCCGCTCGTCGGTGATGCGCTCGAGGTCGACGACGACGGGCCCGACGGACGGCGCGGGGAGCGTGAGGCGGAAGTCGCCCGTGCGGAGGTCGATCGTGCCCAGGGGCCCCGCGGGCCCGAGGAGGATGCCGCCCTCGTCGTCACGCACGGTGATGCCGCCGAGGCCCGTGTCCCGGAACCGGACCGTGCCCGGCTTGATGGGCGCGTCGGCGAGCGTGCCCACGAAGGCCGTCTGAGCCGCGGGCCCGACGGGGATGTTCACCTTCGCGAGCGTCTCGTAGCGCAGGCGCGCGTAGTCCTCGTTGGCCTCGAACACGTCGCGCTTCCAGAGCGGGAACACCTCGACGATCTCGAAGCCGAGGAGGCGGTAGAACACCTTCCAGCTAATCCACTGCCCACGACTCTTGAAGGCGTCGATGAGGCCCAGGAGCGCCGCGCGCTGGGCGTCCTCGGAGAGGCCCTCGGCCAGGCGATAGCCGAGCGAGGCGGCCAGGTTCCCCAGGAGGCCCAGGGGGCACCGGAGCGGGTCGATGACCGCGTCCAGCGACTCGAGCACCGCGACGTCCTCGCCCTCGACCTGTTCCAGCGCATAGAACAGCTCCTGGTAGAGCGGCGAGAGGCCGACCGCTTCCCAGACCGCCTCCAGCGAGGCCGGGTCCGAGGGCGCCAGGAGGAGCTCGTCCCACTCCGAGTCCGGGTCATCCCAGTGGAACACGTACCCGTGGGCGCCGGACTTCTGGTCCTCGCGCTGGATCTCGGGGAGGAGGCGCCGGTACAGGTCGATGCGGAGGCGGTTCCCTGGCTCTCGCGGATTAGGCATCGGGGCCTCCTGCGGGGGCTCCGCACCGGTAGCTCAGGCGGGCGCCCATCATCTCCTTGTCATCGAGCGGGGGTTCGCTAGCTAAGCTATATCCTAGCAATATCTTACGCGTGACGGTTTTGGCCGCTACGGCCGCCCGGACCCTCCTCCCAGGGTAATGGACCGGCGCGCCCATGCGGCAGGCGTCAGTCATTGACCGAGGCCCCCTGCGGCTTCTCCGTGAGCGCCACCGCGCCCAGGGCCGCGACCTGGTTACCGGCGACCACGATGTCCAGGGCCGGCGGGACGCGCGTCAGGGCGTCGTAGGTGAGCAGGAGGTCCCGGCCGGCCGCGATGGGCGAGCCCGCCAGGCGCGTGAAGAAGCGGCCGCGGAGGTAGTCGAGGAACGCCACGGGGAAGGGGTCCGAGGGCCCGGCCGCGGGAGGACCCCACAGGCGGCCGGTGTTGTCGGCGAACAGGCCCTTGTCCAGGCCGGCCGCGCCGGGCGTCTTGACCCGGAACACCCAGCCCGCGTAGAGGAAGGTCGCCACGTTCGTGACCTGGATCGGGAAGGTCCCGGGCGTCCCCACCGGGGGAGGCGAGAGGAAGGTCAGGCGCCCCGTGCCGCCCGCGTACTGGATCGTGTTCTCGCCCAGGCGGTCGAGGCTCACGCCCTGGATCTTCCCCTGCCAGTTGTCGTAGGCGTCCACGACGACGAAGCCGGGGGTCGAGAGGGAGGAGAGCTGGAAGCGCGTCCGGCCCTCGCCGTCGAGCGAGCCGCTCGAGAGGTCGCCGGGGAACGTGAAGTCGAACACGCGGCGGATGCCGTCCCGGGCCTGCGTGATGGTCCCCGTGAGGAGCGCCCCGGCCGCGGGCCCGGGGGGCGGCGTTGCGTTCCACTCGAACAGCACGCGGCCGTCCTCGTAGCTGATCGTGCCGCCGGGGATGACGTTGCCGGCGATGTTCCCCTCGCCGTCGTCGTAGGCGATGAGCGCGCCTGGGGGCTGTGTGCCGTCCTTGTCGAAGCCGCCCCAGACGAACAGGCGCCCGGCCTGGAGGGGCAGGAGGTCGGCGGGCATGAACAGGTCAACGGTGCGGGTCGTCCAGGTGGCCACGATCGGCAGGACGATCGGGAGCGGGTACGTGAAGTCGAAGTCGCCCGTGAGGTAGTTGACCGTGCCGACAGGCGTCACGCCGGAGAGCAGGGTCCCGGCGCCGTTGTCGAACACTGTCTGGGGCGTGCCTTCGACGAAGAGGAGGGTCGTCGGCAGGATCCCGCGAGGGAGGCGGCCGCGGACCTGGTTCGTGGCGCCCACGCGGAAGGAGTCCACGACCTGGCGCCGGTCCCCGGACCACAGGCCGCGGGGGGCCCGACGCACGATCGGGTAGTAGTCCGTGGCGCCGTCGACGACGCTCACGTTGCCATCGGAGGCGCCCAGGTTCTCCGTCTTGGGGAAGAACACTTCCAGCTTGGCCTGGGCCGTGACGGCTGCGCCGGCCGTGGGCGCCGTCGCGAAGCTGATGAAGAACTTCCCCGTCTCGTAGTCCATCGCGTTGCCCAGGGGGGTCGTCTGGCCGGGCGTGGCGAGCGGGTCCACGTCGCCCGAGAAAGCGCCCTCTCCGTTGTCCACGACCTGCTGGATGCCGTCGGTGATGACCACGGACTTGGGGACGATCGTCGTGCCTTCCAGGAAGGCGAACTGCCCCTGGAAGAGGTTCACCGACCCATCGCCCACGGCGGGCACGAGGGCGCCCGTGCCCAGGAGGATGAACACGTCGGTCGTGACCCGCACGGAGCCCGTGATGCGGGTGATCTCGACCCGCTCGACGCCGGCGACGTTCTGGAACGTGTCGTAGAGCTGGGAGATGGAGACGTTGATTCCGGGCAGTACGGCCGTGCTCTGGAAGAAGCGCTGCAGGGCCGCCTCCAGCTCGGCGAACACGGCCGCCCGGACCTTCCCCTGCACGAGGGTGATGTCGGCCTCGATGTCGACGAGGACGACGACGCCGTCCTTCATCTCCACGACCGTCGTAATGGTCCTCTTCGAGTCGAGCAGGTTCTTGATGCCCAGCTTGAGGGGCGAGTTCGCGGTCGAGAGCTGGCCGAACTCGTCCCGGCCCCAGACGGCCACGCAGACCGTGTTCAGCTCCGGGCGGCGCTGCTTGAGGAAGGCGGCCGCGTGCGAGGGCGCGCCGTAGAGGCTGTCGAAGTAGGTCGCCGACAGGGTCGTGAAGTCCTCGCGGGTGACGGCCCTCTCGTTCGACTTGGCGAAGCGGGGGGCGAAGAAGCGCGCGTGCTCGACGGTCTCCTGGGGCTCGCCGCCGCGCCCGGGCTCGAAGTTGCGGATGGCGACGGGCGTCGCCGCCCCCGAGGGGAGCACGCCCTGGATGACCGTGTTGAGTTGGCCCGTCCCGATGTTCCCGCGCGCCCCGCCGCCCGTCCGATAGGTCACGGTGATGGTGGCGCCGGCCGGCGGGATGATCCCGAACACGCCGTCCCCGAAGCGGATCGTCGCCCGGTCGTCCGTGTCGTAGGTGAGCTGGTAGCGCTTCTGGGCGCCGGCGATCAGGTACAGCACGTCGACCTGGGCGCCCAGGGGCGGCGCGGCCCCGTCGGCCGCCACGCCGAACGTCAGCGTCGTCACGCCCTGGAGGTCTTGCGAGGCCACGAACTCGCGCGCGGCGCCGGTCAGGGCCGGGACCTGCTGCCACTTCTCGGCCCCGTCCGACCCCATCCCGAGGGGCGTCACGATCACGACGAGCCCGTCCTCGTCCTCGGGGTCGATGATGGCGTTCAGGAGGCGCAGCTCGAACGTCTGGCCGTCGGTCCCGTCGGACGTGAAGCCGTCCCGGCCGCGCCTGTCGCCCTCGATGAACACGAGGGAGTCGACCTCGTCCCAGACCTCGCCCAGGATCGACACGGCCACCGAGCCCTCGATCGTCGCCGGCTGGCCGAGCTCGAACGCCTGGAACTGCGTCCCGTCGCTGACGAACGTCTCCTCGCGCGTGGCGCCCTCGACGAGGACGATGAGGTCATCGGTCGTGCCATCCGGCCAGAACGGCTTGCCGGCGGGGATGACGAAGTCCTCGGCCACCTCGAAGGTCAAGCCCCCTTCCGTCGTGGCGCGCGTGCCCTTGCGGAGGGTGATCGGCACGGCCTGGGGCGGGGTCGGCGTGGCGCGCACGGCCACGGAGGCCGATGTCGCCGGCCGCATGCGGTAGCCCAGGGCGCGGGTCAGGACGACCATCGCCTCGCGCGTGTCGGCGAGGATCAGCAGCGAGTTGCGGAAGCGCCTGTCGTAGTAGTGGGCGTTCTGCTCGTGAAACCAGGAGAGCACGTCGATGATCGCCGGCACGACGCCCGACTGGATGACGTCGTTGTAGCGGAACTCGGTGATGCGCCTCTTGAGCAGCTCCAGGGCCCGCTCCCGGATGACGTCGAACGTCCGCGCGGCGTAGTCGATCTGCGGGGCAATGCCGGGCATGACGGGCTCCTGCTAGGCCGCCAGGTTGTACTGGATGGGCGCATTGTAGACGCGGGCGGCCGGGTCCCCCACGAGGGAAAAGCCCACGGTGACGACGATCGAGTAATCGTCGGGCTGGTCGGTATAGACCGAACGAACGACGATGCGCGGCTCCTGCTCGGCCAGGTCCTTCTCCGTGAAGTAGCGCACGAGCGAGCGCGTGATCTCGTCGTTCGGCTCGAACAGGAGGTAGGGGACCCAGGAGCCCAGCTCGAGGTTGTAGGGGATGCTCCCCTTGGGCGTGCTGATGATGTTCACGAGGGACGTGTAGATGACCTGCACGTCGTCCTTCGGGCCGAAGTTGTCCACGGCGCGCGGCCCGAAGGGGAAGGCCGGCCCCGTGTACCTCGTGCGCGCTGCCCGCTCGCCGGCCATCAGTTTGCCTCCGTGGCGATGCTCGTATCGACGCCCGGGATCCACAGGTCGCCGGCCTGGGGCGGGAGGGTCGTGCCGCCGGTCTCGTTGTGCGTGTGCGCGTTGTACTTCACCAGGGCCGAGAGCAGGATGAGCTTCTGCTTCGCGCCGACAACGCCGAGCTGCACGAGACCGGCCGTCGTGATGATCGTGATGCCGGCGCCGGCCAGGGCCAGGGCGCCCGTCGCCGTGATGGTCAGAACGGCCCCGGCCATGAGCGTGAGCGCGGCCAGGAAGTTCAGGATGGCGGCCCCGGTGTAGGTGAGGTTGAGGACGCCGCCGGCCGTCACGTTCGTGGCGCCGGGCCCGGTCGAGGTCATGGTCACGCCGCCGGCGGAGAGGAGCGAGAGGAGGCCCGTGCTCTGGACCGTAGCCGTGCCGCCGGCGGTCGCGCTGATGTTGCCTCCGGCCACGACGCTGGCGTTCACCCCAGCGTTCACGTTCACGTTCCCGGGGGTCTGGATGGTGATCGTCCCAGGCGGGGCGTCGTCAAGCTCCACCTTCTGCGTGGGGGTCGTGAGGATCGCCTTGCCCGTGCCGGAGTCGTCGAGCTCCACGCGGCGCGTGGGCGTCTCGAGCAGGGCCTTCGTGTCCTTGTCGGAGATGAACAGGCGGCGCCCGGAGGGCAGGGACAGCTCCGCCTTGACGCCGTCCAGGGCGTCCGCGTCGACGAGGTCCAGCTCGACGCCACCGGCCGTCTTGATGTAGACGTGCTCCTGCCCGGCCTTCCAGCGCATCTCGAACGTGTGGCCGCCGGCCTTGATGAGCCGCGTCATGGGGCCCGGGTCGTAGCTGGACGAGAACTCGTCCGGGATCTTGGCCAGGGGGAACCATCCACCCAGCCAGACAGGCTTCTCCGGGTCTCCGCCCCAGAACGTCACCCAGACGGCCGCCCCGGGCTCAGGGACCCATGCCTCGCCGGCCTTGTCCCCCGTCACGGGGAAACACGGGCGCGCCCAGGGGAGGTCGCCGTCCGTGATGCGCTCCTCTTCCTCCTCGGCGCCGTAGACCTGGTCGACGCGGATGCGCAGGCGGCCGCCCTTGTCCGGGTCCTCATCGTTGATGACGGTCCCGGGATAGAGGCCGTTCCACTGGCGGGGCTCGTAGGGCTGGCCCGTCTCGGGGTTCCTGCTGTCTACCAGGTCAGCGAGCATCGATGACCTCCGCACGAATGACGGTGCGGGGGCGGTCGTCACCGCCGAAGCGGTAGCGGTCGCGCGTGCCGCCCGAGGAGGCCGAGGCGCCGGTGGGGTCCTCCTCGCCCTGGAACGCCTCGCGCCGGAAGCACGCGATCGTCGTCGTCAGGTTGGCCCCGTCCATCGTGTGCTTGACCTCGAGCACGACGAAGCGCCCGAACAGCGGGGAGTCGCGCCGCCCGTCGAGCGTGGCCTGCACCTCCACGACCTTGCCGGGGCGCAGGGTCAGGTCGGGCCGGGTGTCCAGTCGGAGGGAGAAGTAGCGCGGGGCCGCGCGACCCCAGGCGCTACGGGCCTGGGCCTCGACGAGGGCGGCGCTCTCCTCCATCACGGGCAGGACACGCAGCGCGTCCTCCTGGGGGCGGGGCACCCGCCGGGCGAGGGAAGGGTGCGTCTGGGCGGCCTGGCCGTCGACCTCGAACACGATAGGGGCCTGCTGGTCGAGGTCGTAGCCCACGCCGCGGAGCGTGCCCGCGCCGCGCCGATCGGCCGTGCGCCCGTTGTAGGCGACGATCGTGTTCTCTACCCGGTTCTCGACCTCGGCCAGGTCGTGCCGGCGCTCGGAGGGCGCGACGAGGTTCGGCGCCCCGAACAGCAGGCGCTCCTCGTCCATGAACGGGAACACGTCGCCGCGCCCCGAGGCGCTCGCGGCCTCGCGGCCGAGGCGCATGATGAACGTCCAGTCGCTCTCCCGCACCTGGAGGCGGTCGCGCGTGCCGAGCGTGTTTTCGATCGTGGACGAGATGCCGTACTCGGCCGCGATCTGGCGCAGGATCCCGGCGACGGTCGACGCCGGCCAGGCGCGCGTGCGTGCCTTGGATGCCAGGAGCAGGCGCCGGTCCCCGCCCGTGACGTGGCCCAGGAGGGCCGTGCCCTTGATCGCCGAGGAGGAGCCATCCACGACGGCGAAGCGCCAGTCCGTCGTGATGCCCGGGTCGTCGCGGCCGCTGCTCTGCGCGCCCAGGCGGAAGTAGCGCCCGACCTCCGGCTCGTCGCGGCCGAGCAGGAGGGGCTCCCACTCCGGCCACTGCTCCGCGGCGAACGCCAGCTCCCAGGACCAGCCGCCGGCGATCAGGGACTCGTACCAGACGAACTTGCGCACGAAGGCCGTGATGTCGAGGGCCCGCGAGCCCGGGCCACCCGTGCGGAGCTCGAGGATCGAGGTTCCGGTCGCGCCGGCCACTACGTGCTCTCCTGCCGCCGCGCAGTGGCCAGGAGGGCCGCGCGCACGCGCTCGGGCTTGGGGATCTTGAGGACGGTCCCGGGGACGATCTGCTCCATCGGGAAGTCGATCAGATTGGCGTGGGCGATCACGCGCCAGAGGGCGCGGTCACCGTAGACCATGCCGGCCACGAACTCGCACGTCCCTTCCTGGCCTTCCTGGATGGCGACCTCCTCCTCATCGCCGTCCATCGTGATCTCGAGCGGGCGCCAGATGCCGAACGAGGCGCGGCCGCCGATGATGAACAGGCGCGTCGCCTTGTAGGGCGAGGTGAAGGGCAGCTCCAGCTCGATCGCGTCAGCCACGTCTCACCTACACGTTCGGGAGCGTCGTCTGGCCCGGGACACGGACCTGGTTCAAGGCGGCCGCGTTGTCCTGCTGCCGCTGTGCGGTCGCCGCGCGCTCCGCCTGCGCGCGTAGGACGGCCTGCCCGGCGAGCCCAGGGGAGGCACCAGGGGAGGCCACCGTGAACCCCTTGGCCTGGTCCCGGATCGTCTGGAAGGTCGGGTACTCGGGCATGATCGGGACGAAGGTCATGCTCACCGTGGCCCCGTAGGGCCGGGCCGAGATGGGATGCCAGGGGCCCTCCCAGGTGCAGCGCCAGTTGGTGCAGTACCCACGGATCGTGCGCCACGACCCGATGACGATCAGAATGAACGGCGGGTCGTTGCGCCGGAGCTTGGCCGCGGCATCCGTCGCGGCCGCCGAGGGGAAGGCCGCGTTGCTGGCCGAGGCGCGCGCCACGATGCGCTGGGCCTCCAGGTTGGCCCGCTCCAGGGGGAAGCAGATGGCCTCCGTCCAGTTGACCTTCCGCTCCATCTCGATGAGCAGGCCCTCCAGGTCCGCCGGCGCCAGGTTGTTCGGGTCGACGGCCACGCGCTCGGCCGCGCGGAACTTGAGGGTCAGCGGGAAGGGCCCCCAGTCGCCGCCCTGGTAGGTGGCGAAGGACGGCTGGGGCATCCGGTTGCCGCCGATCTTCCGGTACGGGCTGAGCGAGTAGCTCTGCTCGAGCGTGCCGGGGAAGGTCTCGAACACGAGGCGGGAGTCGTCCGAGGCCGCCGGCACGTCCTCCAGGACGAGGGCGCACATCGACGTGTCGTTGTAGGAGGCCGTGGGGACGAGCTTCTTCGCCGGGTTGTCGCGGATGTTCGAGCCCGCTTGCTTGGGCGACGCGCCCTTCGGGGGCGGGGTCATAGCGATGGACCGCGGGGGGAACCGGAACGCGCCAGGAACGACTGTGGGTGGTGTGGCCATGCGTTACCCCGCGACGAAGCCCAGCATGCCGATGCCCCGATCGTCCGCCGCCTCGGGCTTTCCTGGCGCCGGGAAAGCCTGCCCGCGCTCCTCGCCGGCCATGCCGCGGACAGTGAGAGTGCCGCGGAGCGCGCCGAGGATCCCTTGCAGGAGCTCGACGGCCTCATCCATGCCCGGTAGCTCCATGTCCTTGAGCACCGGCGCCACGAACTCCTGGATCACGTCCGCCTTGAGCGGCAGCACGGCCTCCGGGCCGGCCTCGCCGAACAGGCGCGTCGTCGGCTCGACGGCGATGCCGCCCTCAGCCAGGCCGCCGCCTTTGGCCTTGAGCGCTCGCATGCGTTTGTTGAACTCATCGCGGTCACCCTGCGACTGGGCCTCGAGCGCGCCCACGACCTCGGGCGAGACACCCGCCGCCTGCTGCTCCGCGGCGGCCTCCGCCAGGCCAGCGCCTTCCCCCTCGGCCTTCTCCTCGGCCAGGCCGACGAGCTCCAGGATCTTGGTGATGGCGCTCCCCAGGAACCCGAAGTAGTCGACGACGATCTTCTTCACGCCCTCGAACACGCCCTCCATCCGGAACACGTTGACGAGTTGCGTGGCGTAGTCGATCACGCCCTGCACGGCGGCCTTGATCGGCTCGATGAACAGGACGTTGAAGTCCGAGACGTACTTCCCGAGCTTGGGCCCGAAGAAGTCCGCCAGGGCCTCGTTGACCATCTCGACGAGGGCCCCCAGGACGGACGAGACTTCCTCGATGACCGGCGTCAGAGCCTGGATCCCGGCTGCGAGGAGCTGGACGGCCGCGATCACGGCCGGGGCGAACACGTGCTTGATGAGCAGGGTCCCGAGCTTCGTCAGGGGCTCGATCAGCGGGATGAGCGCCATCAGGAGGTCGGCGAAGGTCGTGGCCAGGAGGGGGCCGACCTCGACGATGACGTCCGTGAACGCCTCGATCCGGCCGATGAAGGCATCCGCCAGGATCTCCACGAGCTTCACGACGACGGGCAGGAACGCCGTGACCATCTTGCCGATCGCCGGGAGCACGCGCTGGGCGGCCTCGGCCAGGGCCTGCACGACCCGCATCACGACGGGCACAAGCTCGGCCATCGTCTCCACGATGGAGGCGATGAAGCCGCCGTCGCCCAGGCGCAGGTTCTGGAGCATCGCCCCGACCTGGATGGCCATAGCCGTGAGGATGCCGACGAGTGGGTTCAACGCGTCCTGGATCACGGGCATCAAGGACTGCATCACCGTCTCCAGAATGAACTGGAACGGCGCGAAGGCGTTCTCGATCGCGGCGCCGATGATGTCGAACACCGGCGCGAGCTGTTCCATCAGGAAGTCGAAGATGGGCGTCAGAAGGCCGAGGATCGGTGCCAGGGGCCCGAGGAGGAACCCGACGAGCCCCGCCCCGCCCAGCGTGGCGCCCAGGCCGGTCACGAGAGTACTGACGGTCTTGACGATCCCTCCCAGGGCGCCGGCGCGGCTGCCGAAGTTGTCCAGAGTGTTGCCGGCCGACACGAGGCCCTTGCCGAGGCCGGTCACGGCGCCCGCGACGGCCGAGACGCCCGCCACGCCGGCCGTGCCCAGGGCGCCCAGCGTGAGGGTCCACTGCTCGGTGACCTCCTCCGCGACCATCACCTGCTCGGTCGTCTCCCCCAGGAGCAGGTTCATGGCGCCCAGGGAGTCCCTGTTGTCGTCCGTGGCCTCCACGAGGTCGAGCGTCGTCTCGGTGATGTCGTCGATGCCGGCCAGGGCCAGCGTCAGCGCCTCCTGGAACCCAGCCGCGATCTGGCCGACGCCCAGCGCCACGTCAGCCGCGCCCTCGTCGATGACGCCCGTGGCCTCCTCGAGCGAGGTCGTGAGGTCGAGCAGGGTGTTCTCCACCCCCTCGGCGCTGGCGTCCATCGCGGCCTGGGCGTCCGTGACGAGTCCCGAGGCCAGGTCTTCGGCCTCCAGGAAGAACGTCAGCGAGTTTTCCAGGCCGTCAGCCACCCACTACCTCACATGCCCAGGATCCGCCCCGCCAGCACGCCCAGGAGCGGCCCGAGGCCCTCTCCCGCCTTGAGCAGGTCTTTCTCCAGGTCCGCCCCATGGCGCCGGAGCATGTCGACCCGCTGCCACCTTGTCATCAACCTCCAGTCGGCGTACCGCACGCCGAGCTTGTGCAGGGTCCAGCGTTGCCTACGGAGGGCTTCCAGGAACACCAGGCCGTCCCCTGGCACGAGCACGTCCGCGACGAAAGAGCGAGGCGTCAAGCGGGAGCTTGACGCGCCAGGACCCTCCACAGTGCGGGCAGCGGAAGCGGGGCTGCATGTTGTAGCCCAGGCGATGCAGGTCGATCGCCTCGCGGAGCTCGTCCAGCTCGTAGCTGGGCGTCCGCCGGACCCACTGCAGCGCCTCGATCGTGCTCACCGGCCGGTTGCCGATGCCCACGATCTGACGCGAGAGCATGAAGTTGTAGAAGGGCGAGCCAGGCTTCGTCTGGGCATCGCCCGTCCTGGCGATGAACTCCTCGCCCTGGCGCATGTCGTCGACGCGCAGCATGCGCCAGGCGATGAGCGTGTCGGCGACGGTCGCATGGAAGGGCTCGGTCACTGTCGCCGGCACGAGGCGCTCGGTCGTCTTGCCGTCGCCCTGGGCCTCCGTCTCCTCCTCTGCCATCTCGCGGAGCACGGCCTCCTCGCCGTCAACGAGCACGTCCGGCCAGTTGGGGGTCTCCGCGCCCTCGGCGACGCGCAGGACCGTGCAGGAGAGCGCCGCGAGGGCGCGGGTCTGGTCCGACGCCTGCCCGCACCCCAGCGGACGCTCATGCGTCGGCCGCAGGCCCACCTGGTCCGTCCCGCGCGAGATGGCCAGGAAGTGGATGGAGGCCGCCATCCAGTCCTGGAGCGTCAGGCGCGAGAGGGGCACGGCCGGATGTGTCGGCCGGACGAGCTGCTGGGTGAGTTGCCGGATCACGGCGAGCTTCGCGCCCTTGTCGGCCGAGGCGCCGCCCAGCAACTCCTCCTCTTCGCCGCGCGTCGGGGCGATGAGCACCGTCCCGTCCCACCCCGGTGCCTCGGGGTAGAACAGCGCGATCCCACGCGAGGGAAGCTGGTAGGGCCGCGCCAGGGGGTCAGGGGGCCCGGCAGGCGTGGCCGGCGCGACGCCCGGGGTTACTCCCCCAGACGCCGCGCCGGCCGCTCGGGTCGCCCGGGCCGCTGCCGCGGCCTGGAGGGCCCTCGCACCGAGAGGCAAGGGCGCTCCACCACCGCCCATCAGGGTGTCCGCCTCACCCGTCATGGCTGTATCTCCGTTCTCAGGTTGTTACGGCCGAGGCCCGCCCGGTTAGCTGACCGGGTTGAACAGGCTCGGCTCCCAGATGATCCTGTCGACCGACAGGTTGACCTTCATCACCATGTGCGCGCCGTCGCCGTAGCTCACCTCGATGGGCGGCTCGTCGGTCGGCATGAGGCCCTCCAGGCGCGCGGTGCGTTCGGCCGTGGCGTCCGTCTGGAAGAGGACGACGAAGCCATCGCACTTGAGCAGGCCCGAGGGGAGGGCGAGGCCCGTCTCCTCGTCGTAGGCCCTGGAGAACCATCGGTGGAGGATCCCGCGGATCCCGACCTGCGGGAAGTCGCGGAACGTGATGCTGATCTTCTCCATCGGCTCGGGGCGCGTCAGGTACTGCGAGTTGCCGTTCAGGTAGGGCAGGTTGCCCGTCCCGATCTTGCGCCCGGGGATGTTGAAGTCCTCGAGCGCGAGGATGAGCGGCTCCTTCGCGCCGGGCACGAGCTTGTCGATGGCAAGCTCCAGGATGCCCATGTTCTTGTGCTGGACATCGAACACCGCCCCCGCCTGGGCGATGTGGAGACCGGCGTAGTTGTAGGGCGAGGCCATGCGATCAGCTCCTATCGGCTCTTGCCGGCTCCGTGACCTAGCATGCGGGCCGAAAGAGGCCCGCCGTGGATGAAGAGTGGCGACCCGTCCCAGGATACGAAGGGGTCTACTCGGTGTCGAACCTGGGCCGGGTGCGTCGCGACCTGGGCGGAACAGGGAACGCGAAGGCCGGCCGGATCCTGGCCACCAGTCCTGACCGGAAAGGCTACCGGCGCGTTTCCCTGATGACTGACGGCGTCCGCGACACGCGCCGTGTGCATCAACTCGTCGCTGCCGCCTTCATCGGCCCATGCCCGCCGGACCACGAGGTCGGGCATAAGAACAACGACAAGGCAGACAACAGGGCCGACAACCTCGAGTACTGTACCGACCTGGAGAACGCCAGGAAGGCAGCCGCCGACGGCCTTCTGCGCCCGGCGCGCGGCGAGAAGAACGCCGGGGCCCAGCTCACAGAGCCCGAGGCCCTGGCGATCCTGCAGGAGTTCGTCACCACTCCCGCTACCACGGCCGAGATCGCCCAGGCGCGCGGCCTGGGCTACATGCTCGTGCACCGCCTGGTGACGGGCGAGACCTGGCCGCATCTCCCCGTCGACCGCGAGGCGCTCTCCGCGGCCGTGGCCAGGAAGCGCCACGCCGACAAGCGACGCGCGAAGAAGGTCACACTCGAGCTGGCCGCCCTCCTGCGCGAGGAGTACGCGGGCGGCACCACGACCTACGCGGCCCTCGGCGAGGCGCACGGCCTGTGCTGGGAGACGGTCTACCGAGTCGTGAGCGGCAAGGGCCGCTACGGCCAGCAGTAGACCCAGACTTGCGGTGCCCCAATTCACGGTGTAACCTATCCTGCGACCACGATATCTGCGAAGTCTGCGCCCGAAGGGGTGAGGATCAGGTCGTACTCGATGAACTCGGCCGCGCTCTGCGGCTTGATGAACAGCTTCGCGCGGACGGTCAGCCGGTCGATGTCGTCCGGCGTGGTGGTCGTCCCGTCGACGAGCACGAACGCGTCCTGCAGGCCCCGACGCGCCACGATCGGCTTGAGCGTCTGGTTCAGGGCCTGGCTCATCTCGCGCCACAGGATCGGGTCGTTGAGCTCGAAGATGAAGTCCTGGGAGACGAGGTCCAGGATGTTCATGATGACGTTGACGGTCCACCGCACGTTGATGCGGTCGAGCTTCGACGGCTGGCGCTGGGTCGTGCGCTGGCCGTAGAGGACGAGGCCCCGGCCTTCCTTCCTGATGATCGGGTTCACGACCTCGGTCGTCAGGCCGACGGGCCCGTAGAGCAGGTCACGGTCCTCACGCGAGGCCGAGTAGCGCAGGGCATCGACGAGGACGCGGCCGCGCCGGAGGCCGGCGACGGGGAACCAAGGCGCCGGCGTGTTGGCGATGAGGTTCGCCATCTCGCCGTCGGCCGGCTCCGTCACGTCCTTGGCGCTGTACTGGTCGAAGTAGGTCACCCAGGGCACGATCGTCGCGAGCTGGGACGAGTTGATCTCCGCCTGGGGCGGGAAGGGGACGATGACGGTCGGGACCGCCGGGCCGCCCGGGCTCGTGGCCTTGAAGTGGCCGTTGAAGAAGTCCCGGTGCTCGAACGGGTCGAGCGAGTCGGGCGCCGGGACGACGGCCATCGCGCGCCGGCCCTTCTTCTCGCACAGGGACTGCAGCGCCGTGATGATCTGGCGGTGCCACTGCCCGGGGATCATCAGCCAGTTCACGGGCACCACTTCGTCGTTCGCGAAGAGCTGGAGGCCCGTGTAGACCTGGCCGACCTTGGCGCCGATCACGTCGGCCATGGTGAAGGCCCCCGAGAGGCCCGAGGTCTGGTCCGCGGCCACGTCGGGCGGGATGTAGAGCGCGGCATCGCGCGCGACGACGGTCACGAGGCGGGAGCCGTTGACCTCGTCGTTCACCTTGTCCACGAGCTCCTGGATGGTCTCGGCCTGGCCGAAGGACTCCTGAACGACGCTGTTGAACAGCACCTGGAGGCGGAAGGTCCCCGCCACGGTCGGGTCGGCGCCGAGGAGCACGTAGAAGCCATCGGTCAGCACTTCGCGCTCGTTGCCGATGTCGCCCGGATACTTCGCGACGGCGTCGAGTACGGTCTCCTCCGCGATGACGAACACGGCCTCATCCGCCAGCGGGGCGCCGGTCCACTGGATGCCGGCGAGTCCCGTCCTGTAGTTGAGGAAGTTGTCCGGATCGGAGGGGACGACGACGTTCTGGGTCCAGTGGTCGTCCTGGTCGGTCAGGCCGAGGGTCGCGAACGTGACCTGGGGCTCGCCGGCGCCCGCGATGGACGCCTGCGCGCCCTGGAAGCCGAGGAGACGGTTCGCGTTGCGCCGGAAGGGCGCGGGCTCCAGGTCGCCCACGAACGCGGTCTGGGTGCCGTCTCCGAAGCCCAGGATCGAGGCCGGCGCGTACACCGCGGTCAGGGTCCCGTTGTCCTGCACGTCGAAGCTCTGGATGCCCGCCCCCAGGGGGAGCAGGTTCAGCTTGAGGGCGAACTCGCCCGTCACGTGGTCGAGGAAGGTCGACCCGTTGAACTCGTTCGCGGTCGCGGGGTCGTCGTAGACGACGCCCACCGGGTTGCCGCCCGCGAGGAGCGGCGTGCCCGCGGCCAGGAGCTCGGCGCCGGTCCCGCGCAGGGTGCGCCGGGCCTGCTCCTCGAGTGCCGAGGCGTAGCTCACCTGGATGTTCGCGGTGGCCGTGATCGTGCCGGCCGGGATGGTGATCGACCAGGCGCCCGTGTCGTAGTCGATGGCGCCCACGACGGCCACGGCGTCCGGGGCCCCACGCGGCCGCGTCAGCCACCCGCCCACGCCGTTGTCATAGGCGCGGAAGGGGCCGGCCGAGGTCGCGCTGATGTCGATGTGGACCGTGTTGCGCTTGATCGGCCCCACGATCGGGCTCGCGCCCGGGTCGGTCGAGGCCGCCGAGCCGTCGCCGCCCGCGTCGGAGGGCTGCACGGTCTCGTTCGCGACCCACAGGCCCGTCGGGCCGGGGACGGGGCCGCCGCCCATGTCGATGATCTGGATGGCGTACTCGGCCGCCAGGGAGCCGCCGGCCGGGACGGGCGAGCCCAGGGGATCCCAGGTCACGGACCACACGCCCGTCCGGTAGTTGATGGCGCCGGTCAGGGCCGAGCCGCCGCCGTTCGGCTGGGTGCGGAAGCCGCCGAAGCCATCGTCGTAGACCGGGTTCGGGACGGGCAGGGTCGCGTGGCTGACCGAGAGCACGACCGTGCCGGGGATGATCCACCCGGCCAGGGCCTTGAGCCCGGCCGTCGCGTTGGAGGAGGCGGCCCCACCCGCGGCGTCGGTGCCGATGACCTCGTCGATCGGCACGCTCAGCATGAACTTGTTCGCGTTGTAGAAGCCGACGCCCGCCGGGCCCGAGCCCAGCGTGCCGGCGTAGGAGGCCACGCCCGCGGCCGTGGCGCCGACCGACTCCGTGTTCGCCCGGATCCAGATGCCATCCACGGTCCCGTTGAGGAAGGTCGTCGCGCCGCCGATGAGCTTCACGCCCCAGTTGCCCGTGCGGTAATCGATGAAGCCGACGTGGGCGCCGGCCGAGGGCGAGAGGAGGCCCAGGCCGGCGCCGCCCGAGCCGTAGGTCAGGTTGCCGTTGTCGGCCAGCTCGACGAACCCCGGGCCGACGGCGGTCTGGACGCGGATCGAGAACGTGCCCGGGACGACGGCGTGGCCGACGGTGCCGTAGATGATGGGCTTCGAGGCCAGAGGCCCCGTGATCGTGAGGATGTTCTCGAAGATGCGAGAGCCGCCGACGGAGTCCATCTTGCCGTGGAAGCGGTCCCCGGCGAAGCCGCCCGTCGAGCTGAACTCACTGTCCGTCTTCGCGAAGGCGCCGTCGTCGCCGCCCGTGAAGGACAGGCGCGCGACCTCGCCCGTGAGGGGGTCGATCGTCGCCGCAGGGACCGTGACCCCGGCGCCGGGCTGGAGGGTGACCCGGATGCGCGTCGACCCGTTGTTCACGCGGGAGACGACGATGCCGTTGTCCATGACGAGGAAGCTCTCGACGAGCTGGCCCAGGAAGTAGACGAAGAGGTTGTAGGAGGTCGCCGGCGTCCCGTTGTGGGTCACGGCGAGCTCGAGCTGCGCCAGGTTCGCCCAGGAGCCCGCGGTGATGGCCTCGACGAGCAGGATGTCCTGCCGCCCGGTCGCGTCCAGGAGCATGATCCGCGCCGTGGCCAGGTTCCGGCCGGCGATGCGGGCGTACTTGAGCTGGTTGCCCCGGCGGAAGTAGCGGAGGCAGGCCCGCTGGGAGTACATGTTGTCCGCGGGCCGCCCGAACGTGCTGACGAAGTTCCCCTCGTCGGTCATGTCGATGAGCTGGTTCGTGGGACCCTTCGTGGCCGGCCCGACGCAGCCCACGATCGCGTCGCTGATCTGCGGCGCGTAGACGGTGAGGTCGAACAGCCGAATGTCAATGCCGGGTCCGGGCATGTCTCAGTCCTCCGATCCGCCAACGTCCTCCAGGAGGAGCTGCGGCGGGGTGCTCGTGCTGTCGTATAGCTCGTAGCGGACGCTCCGCACGAGCCGGGCCTCCACGGGCCTGTAGGGGATGTAGCCCTCCAGCTTACCGGACCAAGTCCAGCGCACGGCCTTCGGGTTGTCTCCTGGCTCCAGGTCCGAGTTGTCCACCCACCCCCTCGCAGCCATGAGCCGGACACGCGTCCGCCCTAGCACCCGGCCGTGCTCGAGGAAGTCGAAGGGTGGGCGATACCACTTGTCGAGGGTCCAGTCAACGGGGAGCCAGACGGACTCCGCGTAGAAGCGGAGGTCGATCTGCGGCGCGAGGGCCATTGCGATCTTGTTGGCCCCCCTTCCGGCGACCCACAGGTCGACCTGGACGTCCGCCACGACCGGCCTCGGGAAGCGCATCACGGTTGCCGTCCCGGCCTGGAAGTCCTTCGTCACGACGAAGCGGCCGGGGTTGAACCGCGTGGGATCGTACTCGGGCACCGACAGGTGCACCGACATGAACGGGGACGGCGCCGGGCGGTCCTCGATCGCCTGGGCCGTGGCCACCGGGGCGTCGTAGTCGTCCTCCTCGGCCAGGGCCTTCGCCCCCTGCAGCCGGCGCTTCGAGACGCGGGTCATCTCCGCGTGCGCACGGTCAGGCGTCGCGAACACGCACGGGACCGCCTGCCCGGCGTGCTGCGCCTGGGCGAAGAAGTCCCGCACGGCCTCATAAAACAGTGCGTACACCTACGTGACCCTCCGCAGCGCGGCGCGCAGGCCCGCCGCCGCCACGTCCCGCGGCAGGCGCTTGAACCGGGCCTGGATGTCACGGGCCGCCGGACGCCAGTGCGGCCGGGCCGGGATCTTCCAGCGCCGCGAACCGAATTCGAGGACGCGCGCCAGGAGCGAGAGCTTGATCGGGCCCGAGTCGCCGGAGCCCTCGTGATCGCGCGAGGCCGGCCGCACGGTGTAGGTGACGGACTTCGTCCCGCGCCCCGGGATGACCGCGATGCTGGAGAGGTAGTCCCCGGCCTCGATCAGGATGCGGCCGTCGTGGCCCGCGGCGGCCTTGCGCCGGGCGTGCCGGCGCGTCAGCGGCCGCAGGTTCAGGGGCGTGCGCGCGGCCGTTGGGATGTCGATGCGCAGTGTGGGCGACGGCGCGGAGACGACCCGCGACCCGGGGGGCTGGGGCGCGCCAGCGAAGGCGCGGTCCACGATGAGCTGCCGGAGCTCCTCGGCCATGACCCGGAGCTGCGTCCGGCTGGCCTCGCGCATCTCGGCCACGACGAGAGGGGCGACGGCGACCGTGCCCGGCTTGACGATCAGACGGCCCTGTCCGCGGACCGTGGAAACGAGCCTTACCCTGGCCACGGAACGACCTCCGGCAGCGGCGGCTGCGGTGTCGGGGGCGGGGGAAGCTGGCGGTAGCCCGGCCGCGTCATGTCGTCTGGGGTCATCGCGCCCGTGCCCATCCACATCGCGACCAGGCTCGTAGCCCCCCACCACTCGGGGGTGAGCTGGACGATCTCGTAGTAGCGGCCACGCGACAGGAACACGTCGTCCGCCCTGGGCACGAACAGGAGGTCCGTCGGGGGCTGCCGCGAGAGGCCCTCGGCGTCGTCGCGTGTCCCGAACAGGCGCCCCAGGCGCCGGGCCTCCGCGCGCGTCAGGCCGATGGGGACCGTGCCCGCGCGCTCGATGCGGCCCTTCTTCTGCCCCTTCCGCTCCTTCGTCCAGTCGATGAACAGGTGGGCGGCCACCGGCGGGGCGTAGACGGCCGTGATGTCGGGCTCCTCGTCAAGCACTTCGTCCGCGGCTGCGCCGGATCCCGGGGAGTCGTCCGGGTGGAGGCGCCGCCAGTACCAGACGGCCGGCACGTCGCGCCGGTCCTTCTTCGCCTGCGTCTGGAGCAGGATGCGCTCGGCGCGCTCGAAGGGGACGGGCCATACTCCGCCGCGGTCAGCGACGGCTGCCGGATCGACCACGCGCGCCTCACCCCCGCCGCTCGACGCCGGCGGGGCTATAGGCCCGCCGTATCGCCTACCTGGTGGGAACAGCGCGAGCGTAGCACCGGCCGGCCGGGGTGTCGAGCGCGGCCAGGCCCTGTGGAGAAGTTGGGGGCTTCCGGCCGATGTCAATAGGTACTATTGATGATAGGCCCGAGGCCGCGATGTCGGTACACCGCCCAGGGCGGCCCAGGGCGGTCAGGCGGGCAGGGGCGTGGGCGACGCCTCGGTCTCGTCGCTGTCCTGGGCCGCCTTTCGTGCCTCCTCGCGGATGCGGGCGGCCTCGACCGGGTCCATGCACATCGTCGTCCTCGACTCGTAGGTGCACGCCTGGGACGTCCGCTTGAGCCGCGCGCCCGCGGCGCGCCTGCCTTCCAGAGCGGCGGCCGCCTCGTTCTTGATCTCTCCCGAGTCCTCCAGGTCAGCCGCTGGGGTGGGGGTACCGGTACGGAACGCGCCCGACACAGGCCTCGTGGGCACGCCCTGGGCCGGCGTCACCGCCAACGCGGCCGCCGCTACGCTCTTGATGTGCGCCCCGGCGTCCCGCCTGGCCCGGCCGCTCGCCGCGACCTGCGCCTGGAGGTGCTCCATCTCAGGATCGGGACGAGGTGACTCGTGAGCGGAACGATCCGGCGCGGGCGATGCTGCCATGACCTACTCCCTCGACCGGCATACTAGCCCTTCGGCCTGGGCCGGTCTAACCCCTTCCCCGCGGATGCACGTCACGCGCCACGGTCTCGACGCGGGTGTCCAGCCGCTCGATCCTGGCCGTCAGGTCCCGGACGGCGTTGGCGAGCCCTTCCACGGCCTCGGCCGCCGCCGCCTGGACCTCCTGCGCTTCCTTGTCCCGGGCGAGCTGCTCCCGCAGGAGTGACATGTTCTCGCTTCGGCGCTCGGTCGCGACCTTGCCGTCGGCCTCGCGCCACTCGCGCTCGAGCTTCGCGTTCTGCTCCTGCAGAGCCGCGTTCCGCCGGAGCTGCCAGTAGGCCAGGCCGCCCGTCACGAGGAGCATGACGAGAGTGACGAGAAGGGCGCCGCCCTGCTGGATCCGCTCCAGGATGCCGACGGCCTTGTCAGCAGCTTCGACGGGATCCTGCGCGAGGAGCAGGTAGATGTCCATGGACGGTCTCCAGGAGCGGGCGACGACCTAGCGTAGCGGATGACCCTGACGACCGCCGGCTAGCGGCTGTCCACGATGGCCTGCACTTCGGGGATGGTCGTCGCGGCCCGCACGAGGTCCTTGAGCGCGGTGCCCGACGCGAGGTGTGCCTTCACGGTACCCATCGCAGTCCCGTACATCTGCAGGACCATTACGGCGTCCGTCACGGAGAGCGTGGAGGAGTCGTCCAGCGTGTTCACGACGAGCGGGTACGTGAGGAGGTCTTTCCCCACCATCATGCCGATCCAGTACTTCTGGGCATTAGACGAGAGCGAGAACACCTTCCCGGCGAAGCTGAACCCCTGGTCGATCAGCTCCTCTGTCCTCGTGTCGATCGCCAGGTACTTCGCCCTTTTCGTCTGCTCCAGGCCGGACTCGCCCGAGTTGTCCACGCCCGCGAACGCGTACCCGGCATCGAGCATGGCCTGGTCGAGGGCCGCCCGTTCGTCCGACGTGAGATCATGGTCGAAGTCGATGAACAGCTCCACGGCGCAGTTCACCGCTAGCGGAACGAGGTCTACGTCGCGGATGCGTCGGTCGATGTCCTCGTTCTGGCGGCTGTAGTGGTAGGTCGGCACCGCTACACCCTCTTGAAGCGCATCGCGGGCGCCGTCGAGTTGAACGTCGTCAGGGCCTGTGTGAGCGGGTTGAACGTCGTGGGGACCGTACTGACCGGGATGACCGTCGCGAACGGCGTGGGGTGCGTCCCTGCCTGCACGTTGAACGTGATGAGGTCGCAGGCATTCGGGAACAGGGTCCTGAACGTGAACGTGCCCAAGGCGCTGGAGCGGCCCCACAGGGCGTAGACGACGCCCTGATCGAGGCTGACGAGGCCCTGCGCAGGCGTGATCTCGAAGTTGCCCAGGGCGCCGGGCGCGACATCGCAGGTCGCGATCAGGTTCGTCGGGCCGCCGCCGATCCCACCCGGCCGCTGGAACAGCAAGAGCCGTAGCGCGCCCGGGGGCGTGACGAGCGTGAAGCGCACGACCACCCGGTTGAACTGGCCTCTGCGCACGGCCTTGAACGCGGCGCCTTCATATACGGTCTGCCCGACGCGCGTCCCGTTGCCGAAGTGCGTGAACTCCGGGAGCAGCGAGAACTCCTCATCCACCGCGGCCAGGTTGGATGGGACGCCGCTCGTCTCCGTGTCAAAGTCCACCTTCGTGCCGCTCTTGGACGCTGGGTCGCCAGCCGGGAGAGGGGATCGAGCAAGCGAGGCGAACGAACGGGTCCCGAACGGCCCCAGCCGCGCACGCTCGGCTGCGAGGGCCGCCAGCACGTTATTGCGAGAGACCTCCGGGTTCGGGTTCTCCTGCGAGTCGTTGATGACTTGGCCGGCCATGCGCCTCCTCTACCCGACGTAGCCCGGCGGAGGGATGGACGCCAGCGAGCGCCGGAGCACGGTCTCGATCTCGGCCCACTCGTCCTTCGCCTCGGCGCGCAGCTCCTTGTCGTCCATCTGGATGTCGCCCGTCGGGTGCTTCATGGCCCCACGGGAGCCCAGGACGCGGGCGAGGGTGCGCTTCGCGGAGGCCACGGCCAGGCGCCGGAAGTCGGTCTCGTAGTCGTAGCGGATCTCCTCCACGTATCGCTTGCGCGTGGCGTAGACGACGACGCGCGTGTCCCTGGAGGGGCACGACAGGTAGAGGTTGCGCGTGGCAGGGTCCCAGCGCCAGTCCGGCCGCGAGCCCGTCATGCGCTCGTAGAGGCGCTCGCCGACGTGTAGCTGGAAGAACGTCCTGGGGCCCTGGTAGCCCCAGCGCAGGTAGTAGCCCTCCAGGAAGCCCGCGCGCGGCCCGATGATCCGCCGGTTGCGGTCGGAGAACTGCACGTCCAGGACGTTCTCCACGTAGGTGTAGGGGTGCCCCAGGGGATCGACCTGGGGGTCCTCCGCGAAGAACGTGATGCGGATGGTCTCAGCCGCCGGGACCTCGAACGGAAACCACATCCCGAACGGCTTGTACTTGTTCAGGCACTCCAGGGCGCGCGCGAGCGCCGCGTCGAGCTGGCCCTCGGTGAGGTCAGGGTCCACCCCTTCCCCACCGAGGTCGTCCAGGATCCGCTGGCGCCATTCCGCGCGAGTCGCCATGGCGCACCTTTCCTGGGGCCGGGAACTACTCCAGGCCCAGCTCCCCGACCAGGCGCTCCACGATGTCCTCGTGGACGCCGGACGTGTCCACGCCCAGGGTCTGGGCCATGGTGGCCGCCGCCTCGGGCTTGAGGGCCCGCGCCTCGGCCGCCGACGTGGGCAGGGTCAGGGGGCTCGCCGGGCCCTTGCGCGTGGAGCGCACCGGGGGGCCCTTGGGCGGTCCGCCGGCGGCCTTGGGCTCGCTCTTGGCCTCGGTCTTGACCTCCGGGGCCTCGGCCGGCGGGGGCGCAGCCTGGGGCGCCGGAGGGGCTGGGGGCGGGGCGGCCTGTGCCGGCTTGGGCGGAGGGTCCTTCACGACCATGTCCCCTGGAACGTGCGGTGCCAGGTCGGGCCGCACGTCGCCGCCGGCCGGGATGAACCCACCCCGGCCGGTCGCGCCCCCGTGGCTCACGATCATGTTGCGGCGTGCCTGCGACACGGGCTAGATGTCCAGCCCCGAGGCGGCCCGGGTGAGCCTGGACGCGAGCACTTCGCTCGGCTCGGCCACGCCCGAGGGGGCCTCGCCCTTGGCCGCCTTCTCCCGGACGCGCTCGACCCACGGGGGCGGGAGGATCCCGACGCGGATCTTGCGGTCGCGCTCGAGCTGGCGGGCGCGCTCGAGCGAGAGCTCCGCGAGCCGGATCACGCCGTATCCCGTGCCCTGGGCCACGAGCTGCTGGACGTAGAACGCGCCCTGGCGCCGGTCGCCCATGTCCATCCGCGGGGAGTCGCTCGGGACCTGGGCCTGCGCGCCCACGATCACCGGCCGGTTGCCGGCGTTGATGACGAGGTCGGTCGGGCAGTCCTTGTCGGTCGGGAGCCACCAGTAGAGGCGCTCCAGCTTGTTCTCCGGCGTGTCGGGCGGCAGCGGCGGCCTCCCGTACGTGTCGAGCTTCTCCACCTTCTCCGCCGTCTTGCTGCCCTTCTCGCTCACCGTCGTCGTCCTTCGCGGGTGTCCCGCTTGTACCGGTACCCAGGGGCACCGGGAGGTTCGGTCCCCAGGATACCAGACGAGCCAGGGCGTCACATCCCCGTACAAGGCCCGAGCCCGGGACGGTCGACCCGGGCTCGAGCGAGGAGATGTCTCGATGGTCAGAAGTCGAAGAAGTGGCCCGCAGTAGCCTGCTAGGCCGGGTCGAAGAAGTTGTCCGGCTCACGCCGGCGAGAGCCAGCGTAGCAGCCGCGCGTGCTTCCTGGCGAGCCGGGTCTCGGGCGTCGAACCAGCGTAGAGCAGGCGCGCCACGAGAGGGGCCGTGGCATCGCGGATGCCGTAGCGCAACTGGAATGCAGGATGAACGGCCCCCCGCGAGTCTGTCCACGATTGATCGTAGATACGGGACGGCGGCCCGAACACGGACTGGATCCACAACGAGAACGCGCTCGACGCAGTCGTGAAGATTACGGCCCCGCTGGGATCGGCCGAGCCATCTCCGTCGAAGAAGCCACGCAGGAATGGGAGACGCATCGCGGCCGCCAGGCGCGGAGGCCCCACTAAGTTGACTGCTTTCCCGCCGGGAACTCCCCGGAGCGCGTAGGTATCGCGCAGGGCCGCGACCCACTCCGGGCACGTGACCCCCAGATAAACCGCGTCGTGCCCCTGCGTAGTCTTGTGCTCCCGGATGGGCTGCTCGAGTTGCGCCGCCTTCTGCAGCAGCTCTAGGTGCCCACGGTCCTTCTTCGCCAGCCCGATGTTGACCGAGTTCCCGGTGATGCAACCATCAGCCGCGATGAACCCAGCCCAGTACGCCCGGGTGTCGTCGACCTCATCGAAGAACGCGCGATCGAACCTGTAGCGCACACGCTTCGGCCGGGAGGCTCCCGCGCGCTGCGTGAACTTCAACACCGTGGCCTCGGAAACGCCCAACCGCGCCGCGACCTCTTCCGTCTTGAGGCCCTCGTCGCGGTAGAGCCGGACTATCTCGGCCGGGTCCGCCTTGGGCGCGTTGGCCTCGCCCAGGGACCGCTGCTTCACGCCCTGGCGGGCGAGAGCCGCCCGTACGGTCACTTGCCCGACGCCGTAGCGCCGGGCAAGGATCGTCTGACCGTCACCGTTCTCGTAGTCCCGGGCGAGCTGGGCTTCCTGCTCGTCCGTGAGCGCCCTTCGATTGGCCATCTTGACCTCCTGCCTTACGGCTACCGCATGATAGCGATAGCCGCAGAGAAGGTCAAGAATAGGCTATCAAAGGTTGATGACCTTGCCCGTGCCGATCTGGTTCGAGTTGATGATCTTGAGCACGTACTCGGTCAGCAGCGCGAAGTCCTTGCGGAACCCGCGCACGTGCACCGGGCTCTTGTAGAGCGGCACGTAGGTCCCCATGACCGCCGCCGTGGAGACGAACTCCTGGCCGCGGTGGGTGAGCACGAACTCGTCGCGCGGGAACGTCGGGTCGGCGATCACGTCGATGTCGTGCCGCGCGAGGCGGCCGACGTAGCGCGGGCCGGCGATGCCGTCGTTGGCGAACTTGACGCCCTCGAACCCGTCCTGGAACGCGACGATGAAGAGGATCGAGGGGTGGATCACCATCCGGTTCGGGCGGACGAGCTGGGTCGCCTCCCAGATGAGGTCCTGGAGGCGGCTCAGGTAGAGCGAGAACGTCTTGAGGTGGTCCCGGTACGACACGCCCGTCGGGGCCGTGTTGTCGAACAGGATCGAGCCGCCCGTCGCGTTCTGGCGCAGGGTGTTGACGACGTGCTTGAACTTCTCCTGGGCGATCAGGCGCGCGCCGGCCTCGATGATGGTCGGCTCGGCGTCGATGCCGTAGTCGTTCATGAAGTCCATGACGGCCTGGTGCGACCACGACGCGCCGAGCGCGCGCGGCCGGGCCTGGACTGCCTCGGCGCGGAGCAGGATGCCGTACTCGGGCAGGACGAGCGACGCCTCGATGTTGTACTGGTAGCTGACGCGGACATCGCCCGCGGCCGCCACCGCCAGGCGCACCGATACGGCGCCCGTCAGGTAGTCGATCGTGTTCGTGAACCCGCCGCCGGGCGCGCCCACGTCGCCGACCAGGTTGCCGTTGCGGTCGTCGCGGACCTGCTGCGTGCCGTCGGTCAGCAGCAGCGTGCCCGGGATGACGGGCGAGTAGCCCAGGGACACGTTGAACGTCGCGCCGCCGGGGCCGGACAGGCGCTCGTTCTCGATGTTCTCGGACGTGAAGTCCTGCGTCCCGCGGAACCCGGCCAGGGCGTCGAACAGCTTCGTCCGGTCACCGATCTGGCCCTTGGCGCGCTCGCTGACCACGTCCAGGTAGTGGATGCGGCCGTTGCGCGAGGAGAGCGGCTGGTCGGAGATGACCATGTCGGTCTGGTCGTCGGCCTGGGCGGCCGCGATCAGCGCGAGGCCCGACTTGATCCAGGCGGGCAGCGAGGCGCGCGAGGTCTCGTCGATCGTGCCCTGGCGCATCGCCGCCTGGACGAAGTTCTCCATCAGGCGGGCGCACTTGTACGCCTTGAGCGGGTCCTTCTCCCGGTTGGGACCCGTCTCCAGGATCTCCATCGGGTTGAGTCCCTTGATGTCGAGTTCCGGGAGCGAGAAGCTCTCGTACTTCTTCACCAGGGCCCTGTGCTTGTCGACCAGGCGGTCCGTCAGCATCCGAGACCGCCGCGCCATCTCACGAGTTGCGATCACATTGCTCTCCTGCGCGTCGTTGTAGGCTCGACGCCTCGGTTAGTTCTCGCCCCGCGCCCTACGCCTGTAGGCCGCAACGCGACTCATGGTCCCCGTCGCCAGGGACGCCTCCGTGAGTTCTCCGCCACCGAGCAAGGCCGCCTCCTCCGCTTCGGTCAGCGGACCTCCGGGAGCGTCCGGCACGGCCAGGCTCTCCACGGCGGTCGTCCCCACCTTAGCACGTGCACCAGCCGGAGTCGCGCCGTTCGTCGGTGCGGGGGCCTGGGCAGGCGCCTGGGCGGGGGTCTGGGCGGGCGGCTTCGCGGGGGCCGCCGGCTTCGTCGACGCCTCGGTCATGGGCGCCGGGGGAGCGGCGGGCTTCTGGGGGGCGGGCTTCTGGGGGGCGGGGTTC
>CXWL01137206.1_pt1 | contig 29166 bp, 19 predicted proteins | sample 590931 | NCBI WGS metagenome assembly CXWL01 (sample SAMEA3498368, study PRJEB10139) | groundwater metagenome | biome: water well; material: biofilm material | place: Germany | collected 2015-04-27 | reverse complement strand
ATTTCAGATACTGCAATATAAAATTCATTATCATCTTCTATAAGATGCCAATAAAGTTCTACGTTTCGAATTCTATTTCTATTTATTACCATTATAATTGTCTTTTTTTACCTTAAAATAATATCTTTATAATTGACTATTGTTTTTTATAAATTTTCTGTCAGCCATTTTGAACAATTTTCAGAGAAACCAGTCCAAGCAGCCTCTCTAGATAAATGTACAACTAATAATTCATCGTTATTGTCTATAAATTGTTTCAAAAAATCCCTTATTTGAATAGCTGTACTATCAGTTTTTACTATCCATGTTGAATCAAGACAATGCCACCAGTTTCCGATACTTTTAATTTTATCAATTAGAACATCATAGTTTTGTCCTTGTTTGTTTAAATCATATCCAATTAAATAACTTTTCATGTTCTTTTTTTTTAAAGTTGTCCTACAATTAAGGATTTAATAATTTCAATTATATTCTTAGCAGCCATTCTATTCAAAACGTCAGCATCTAATTTTGGGGAAAAGAAACTACTAATCCATACAATATTATAGTCGTAATCCACTGCAATCTTATCTACAGTCTTAACAGTATTACCCTCAGTACGTGTAGCACAAATTATAACATCACAATCACCCATAATTGCATCCTTAGAAATATCTGCTAATTTCTGAATTGTTTGTTCAGTTATCATTCTACTATTTGGATCTCCTTGACTTTCAAATCCAATTTTAATTTCACCTAATTTTATTGACACTAAAATATCACCATCATAGTTGATTGGTGATATTGCAGGTTTTGCATTAGGGAATTCATTTATTAATAGTTGGCAAACTATTTTAATAGTTTGAGATTTTCCTTCATTTGATCTTCCGTAAACAGCAATAATTGTTTTATTCATATTTCATTTTCTATTCTAACTTCATTTCACCATATATCGTACACTAAAGTTATTATTATTCAAAATTTAATTAATCTGCAATTACATAAAATTACATCAGTTTTTCAATCAGTATAAATTGGTATTTTATTAATTGAAAACACTTTATTTTAATAAATAAAAGACCAAATCATCATAAATAATTTTTCAAATTTTCACAATCTGACGTATTTTTTTTACCTATTCAGTATTTCCACGTAGTACAATAAGTATTTATAGATATTTCAAATAAAAACACACAAAAATATATTCGCCATAATTAAATTTTAAATAATAATTATGTCATTTACACCCCAAGATGGTAAGGAAATTACCTTATTAGAAGCACAAACATTAATTGGTGCTTTTAAAACAAACTACCCTAATGAAGTCTATAGTTTTTTTGTTGGAAAAGACCATGTTGTAAACATTCTTGAACAAGAAGATTGTATTGGAGTTCGTATTATCAATGGATTTGATAGTAATGAAGAAATAATGACAAAAGTCTTAGTAGGAGTTGACAGTTATGGCAACGACATGGATGCTGGTTTGATTGTTGACAAACTTGTTCCATGTCCATCAAATTGCCCAACAAGTACTAGATTATAGTAAATTTTATTAAAAACCTGTTTATACAGGTTTTTTTTATTAATTTGGTCGAATGTTAGCTATTTATGTTGTTATCTTTTTAGGAATTCTTCCATTAATTTTTGTTTTGTTAAAAAGAAATAAAATTAAGGATATTCATTCCTTTTATCCAATAATTTTTTTAGTGGCTTTTGGAAGTATTTATGAATATATTTTTACAATTGTACTTCAAATAGCTAGTGAATATTGGTTTCGTTTTTACGATTTAGTTTCATTTTTATTAATATTATATTATTTTAAATCAATATTAGAAAAAAGAAATCACCGATATATTTACATAACAAGTGCTATTTATATAATATTTTATTTATTCTTGTTTTTACTTTGGAACAAAACCAGCAATCTTCAAACTGATTCATACTTAAATTTAGTTCAAACAGCTTTTATATTTATATTTTCAATTCTGTGGTTTATTGATATATTTAAAAATTTAGAATATGATTCTTTACTTAAAAATCCACATTTTTATTTTGTTTCTGGTCTTATATTGTATTATTCTGGAACAGTATTTTTATTCTTAATGAGCTCTGTAATATTAGAAAAAGAAAGAGCTTACATATTAGATTATTGGATGTTGAATGTTTTTTTCAATTTTGTTTTTAGAATATTTTTAATATTAGGTATATGGAAGGCAATTCGGAAATAAAAATAGTATTTTGGCTAGGTACATTTTTGTTCTTATTTATAGGTATAGCATTACTAGTTTTAGTTATGTTCTATAAGAATTACGTTGCGAAAATGCGCCAAAAAGAAGCTGAACTTCTGTTAAAAACTGCCTTAGAGACAGAGAAAAACGAAAGAGAAAGAATTGCCGCTGATTTACATGATGGTGTTTCAGGAGATTTAAATGCTGTTAGAAATTTTATAGCTATCCTGAATAAAAAAGTAATTTCTAAAGAAGATAAAAATTTTTATAATATTATTCTTGAAGGTGTTGAAAACGCTTTAGAAAGCACAAGAGATGTCAGTTATAAACTAATGCCACCTTTGTTACATACGATGGGTTTTATAAGTGCGATTAAAGACTATTTAGAGAGATTAACCAAACAAACTTCTATAACTTATAACATCGTTACTGATTCTGATTTTTCTAATTTGGACGTAAACTATAGCTATGAATTATACAGAATCATTCAAGAATTAACAACTAATCAGATGAAATATGGTCATGTAAGTTTATGTCAAATAACTTTATCTGAAATTTTAGAAGATTATAAAGTCAAAATTGAAGATGATGGTGTTGATTTTTCGTTTCACAACACTTTACAAATAAGTAAAGGAAGTGGTTTAAAAAACATTCAATCACGACTAAGAGTATTAGGAGCAACTTTACATCAAGAACCGAAAACTATTGGTAATATTTATATTATTTCATTTAAAAAATTAAAATCATGAGAATTGGTATCGTAGACGACCATAAGTTATTTAGAAAAAGTTTAGTTTGATTACTGAATACTTTTGACAACATTGAAGTTGTTTTAGAAGCAGGTAACGGCAAAGAATTAAAAGATAAACTAGAAGACACAACAATAGATTTATTGCTTCTAGATTTACAAATGCCTGAAGTGGATGGTTTTGAATCTTGCGCTTATGTTAAAGAACATTTTCCAGATATTAAGATACTTATTGTATCACAACTTACTTCAAAAGAGAGCATTCATAAAGTAATGGAATTAGGTGCTAATGGCTTTTTTACTAAAAATTCGGATCCATTATTACTGGAGCATGCTATTAAAAGTATTAATGAAAAAGACTTCTTTTTTGGACAAGAACTTGGCTTAGTTTTAAAAGAAGCATTACTTTGGGAAAAGAAGTTTAAAGACATGAGAACTTTGGATGGTGTTACTATTAGTGCCAGAGAAATTGAAGTTATTAAATATGCCTGCCAAGAATTCAATAGTCAAGAAATTGCCGACAAATTAAATATTAATTATAGAACAGTTGAGACTCACAGAAAAAGAATTATGGAGAAAACAAAATCTAAAAATTTCATTGGCTCCATTATTTATGTTTTAAAACATGGTTATTTAGATATTGACAAATTGTGATTTTAAGTAAAATCAAACACCTATAAACGCATAATAAGTTAAGTATTTATTGGTATTGTTGAGTTTTTGTAAATTCATGAAATTTACAATTAAAATAATTGTAATGAAAAAATCTATTTTAGCAATTTTACTTGCTGTATTTACTTTAATCTTATTAACCAGTTTTATTGTTTACAAAACTGATTTTGTTGATGAATCTTGTGGTCGTTGCTCTGGAACTGCATATTGTTCTGCTTGCTCAAACTGCTCCGGCTGTATGCATTGTAGTCAGAATGGTGGGAGTTGTGGAGTTTGTAGTGGCGGATCTTCTTCTCCTAGCAAAATATATAGCTCTAAAAAATCCAAGAATAAAAAATCAAGGGTCACAACAAACAAACAGCCTCTAATTTCTACAGAACCAACCACACCTACACAATTTTATGAAGAAGATTCAGTTATTATTATAACTGCTGAAAAACTTAATGTTAGAAGTGGTCCTGGATTAGAATATTCTATTGTAACTGAATTAATCAGAGGAGATTTAATTACTGTTATTGAAAGTAATACTTCTGACTGGGTAAAGATAAAAATTGATAAAAATTACAATGTGGGTTATGTATATGGAAAGTATTTGTAATTTTTATTTCACAAAATCTATCAATTAACAAAAATATTAATTTATAAATTTCATCAATAATGGCTACAATTTTTTTTAATCCTGAAAGTGCAGATTTAATAGTACACTCTAAAGACAATTCTTTAAAAATATCAGTTGATATTGGTTATGGTCAAGCCGAAGGTTTTTTAATTTATGCAGACAATGATTTAATTTCTTTAGGAAAAGATGTAACTATTGACTCAATTAAAAAATATGAAAATAAATTTATAACTGTAGTTTCTACAATAAAGGATAAAATAACCTACACTAATATGACAAGTGTTACAGTAAAATTTAAAGAAAACGAATTTGAAACTAAGATTTTTAAATTTGAACAAGAACTCTCACAGCATTTAGATACCATAATCTATGTTTTGAAATTTAAAATCGTATTAAAAAGCTAATATTATGAAAAGTAGACTTCTATTATTCCTTTTATTTATAACTTTTGCTTCTTATAGTCAAGATTTAAGTTTACCAAACACACCCGCTTTTAGTATATTAGGTTATGAACCTAGCTCAATTATGAGACCCAATAACTATAAACAATTGAGCAGTGATATTTTAAATTCATTCGATGAAAATGGTGATTTAAAAATGAACTTGGGAATGGAAGTTTCCCCCTATTGGTTGAAATCAAGAAGTGAACTTACCAGAGGACAATATTTAAATGCAAAAGGATGGGATTTGGTAAAACAAACTTTTGTTCTTTCTGCAGCAAGTGTTAGAGACACTATTAGCAATAAAGATAATTTAGGTTTTGGATTTAAAACACAAATATTAAGAGGGAAAGTAACTAAATTTTTTTATGAAAAGAATAATTTACTAGAAGATTTTGAATATTTAAGTAATCATATTACGTCAATATATCAAGTCCATCTAAGTAATATAAAAGATATTGATGGTGTTATTTTAAAGATTAGTGATTTGGCAAAATCGACAAGAATCGAACCTAATGGGGTTTCAAGATATATTTCATCTGTAGCTTTAAATGAAGTAATTGAAAAAGCCAAAAAAATGCAACCTAATTACTCTAACAACACTGCATCCATAACAAAATTCTGTATGGATTTAAGTATTGAAATCATGAATAGTAAAGACGAATTAGCTCAAGAAATAATTGATTTAGAGAATAAACGAGTTGGACTAAGTATTGAAATTGCAGGTGCTGGAAAATTCATAACTAATCCGTCGTCTTCAAAATCATTTGAAAAAATGGGTTTTTGGGTGAATTTAAACAACTTTTTTACTGAAGAAGATGCTTGGACAATAACTGGTAGAGTATTAGGAAATGCTAATGACACACTATCAATAAATACTGATGTAGGTATTGGTTATATTAAAGTTAAAAAAGATTACAGTATTTCTATTGAGGGTATGTTTAGATGGTATAGAATGGAAATACCAACTTTTGATTTTAATAATCTTCCTATTACTTCAGTTGAGAGAGACTTTACTTACAGACTAGCTTCTCAAATTTCTTATAAAGTTACTAACGATATTAGCGTTAATTTTAACATAGGAAAAGATTTTAATAGTCCAAAGCTAACTGGTTCAACTTTCTTCTCAATGTTCGGAATAAATTACTCACTCTTTCAAAAATTTAAGACATAAAGTAAAATGAAAAAAAGTAAAAAAAGTGATAAAATTCCAATTTCTTTGTCAGATTTTATCGATTTTGTTTCTAAAGTTGGAACAACTAAATTTACAAAGGTTAAAGAAATAAAAAACAGGGATGATTATCACCCAGCATTTGATTTCTGGAAACCTTTAAGAGAAAAAATTATTGATATACACCATTTTAATAAGAATAAAAACTTAATTGACGAAGTTTTAAACGACTTAACGGATAAAAATAAAATAAATTTATATCCTAATGTAATTACTAATTACAAATCTTTCTTAGGAAGAAAAAAAACGGAATGGATTGCTCCTCCTAGCTTTGACTGGATTTCAGGTGAATTAATGATAAAAATAAACCCCGAAATTGGCTTGTTTATTAATGACAAACCATATATCATTGAATTATATTTCAAGAGCGAACCTTTATCTAAATCGAAAATTGATTTAATAATATTGCTACTAAATTCTTGTCTAAAAAATGGAGAATACTCTGAAGCTAATTTTGCAGTTCTTGATGTTTGTAGAAAAAAACTACATGATAGTTCTAACCTAAATAGCACACATTTAAGTCTTTTGGAAGGAGAAGCATACAGCTTTACAAGAATTTGGAATACTATATAACTAAATTCCGTATAAACACGTATTGATTTCCAAATAATTAAAAAATTATATTTATTTTCAAAAGCTGTCTTTTAAAAAAGACAGCTTTTTTTATGAAATTTATTTTAAAATTTTGATATTATAAATATTTAACTCTCAAAAAAAATGATATAGTAAGAAGATTTTTTTCAATTGTAAAAAAAATCTTCTTTTCTACTTTTATAAAAAATTATATTTCATTAAACAAACTTCAAACAAATAACTCTTTTTAAAATATTCTTACAAAAAAAGACTTCCCAATAATCAAAAATATTGCACATTTCACAATTCTTAAACAATACTTAAAATTACGTAAAAACACGTAATTTTTATTGAAAATTTTATTGTTAAATTTACGAACATAACATAATAAAACTATAACATGTTACGTTATTAATTTTATTGTTTATATAATTATAAAAACATTTTTATGGCAGAAGTTTCAAAATGTCACTTCTTTTTAGGTTCCCCAATATTTACCCAAAGCCCCACTACTCAAGCCTTTGGCCCCGTACATAGCAATGAATTTAGATTGACAAATTTATTCTCACTATCAAGTGAGACTATGGCTTATTCAATTTGTAAAGGAATTATTTTAATTCAACCACAAACTGGTAGCACTGATAAGGTAAATTTAATTCTTAGACCTTACAAACAACCTATACCTGGATTAAATATCAAATATTTTGTATATAGAGGATTAAAGAAAAGTGATTTCTTCAATGGTCCAAATATCTTACAAGAAGAACCATATCCTTCAGACTTTATAACGAAAATAAATGCTGATTTTGATGCTTTTTACGATAATAATCCTAATGATGAAAATGGTGATCCGATATCACAACCTGTTTTTTCATCTTCATTTATTGGATATAATGAAAACACGTCAGAAATTCCATTGAATACCTTAATTTCTGATTTCTTTTTTAAGCAATCAGATACTACATCTGAAGACGAAACTTTTGCTTTTGAATTACCTTTAATTGACGAAGGGAAATCTTTAGGGAAATTTGACTCTTCCAGCGAATGTGGTATTGATATTGTTTTGCATTATGGAGATTACAAAAATGAATTTGATAATGGTGAATTTGTATTTGATTTAAATTACGCAAGAGCTGCAAGTGCAAAAATAACACTTCAAGGCACACCATATGAGAAAGCTTTACAGAAAGAACAAATATCGCAATTTATTGATATAGCAGCATTTTATGGTTCTTATGTACCAAATGGAAAAGTTGATGTTCATACATCATCAGAGACAATTGTTAGTAAAACTGGATTAGAAATCTATACAACATTATTACCTTCTTTTGCTACAAAAAACAATTGGTATATTTATATACACAGTGACAGAAATCGTAGTTATGATTTTTACGGAAATTACCAATTGAGTGATGAAGTTTCTAATTTCAATAATATTAAAATTGGAAATACCACTACTCTATCTGAAAGTATATATGGAACAAATGGTTGGCCTTTATTAATTTTATCACAAGACCAAACAATTACTGATGATAGTTACAAATGCTATTTACAATTGGTTACAGACAACAATGTAAATACTATTTTATACGGACAAATTGGTGAAATAAAAAATACTCAAAATAATAATTTTAGTAATGCTGAAAATTTATTATTACCTCCAGATACAGAAGGAAATTTTAGTAACTTAACCAAAGTATTAGAATTACAAACTAAACCAGGATCAACTGGTATTGGAAAAGCAATTGCTAGTTTAAGTATTTTATTATACCATGGAGTAAATTACAAATTTAAAATTGGAAATATTGAAGATGAAAATAATGAAATTGTTCCTGTATTTCCACAACACAACCATTTTGATGATGTTTTTAGCCTAATACATTCAGAACCTTTACTTAAAGCAAACACAAATAATAGTTTTTTAAAAATGACTTCTGAGAAGTTACAATTAGTTAACCATTATTTCAACAGAAAACAACAAGGTATTTCCGCGGTACAAACATTAACAGTGAATGATACTATTGAAACTGATATTGAAGTTACTCCAACATTAGAAAGAGTCAGCTACATTACTGAAACTATAGATATTCTCAACAATGTTGTTTCTGTAACAAGCAGTAATACTTCAGAAAGTAAAACAAGTTTTTCAGCAAGTGGTACAGTAAGTAATAACAAAACTTATAATTTACCAGAACCATATTACTACTTAGTAAAGTTATTTACAGAAGGTACGGAAACCATTACTGGTTTAGAATTAAAAACAATCGACAACACAACTCCAACAAAAATTATTTTAGGATTGACTAAAACTGAAAATGATAGTTTAAGAGTATTAATAAACAATACTACCAAAAACTCTAGACTTTTTCTATTTGATTTATTTGAGGATGGAAATGAGTTTATTTCTGCAGAAAATATTCCATATCAAAAATATAAACTGGGAATTGTATATGAAAGCATAGACAAAACTCCAATATTACAATTACCTCCTATAGATATTTTTGTTTATTCAATAGATAGAAAATATCANNCAATTTAGATGTTAAAACAGCTTCTAATTAAATTTAGATTATCATATGGAAAATTATTCAGTAGTTTTATTAAACAATAAAGTTGTAAAAGCATCTAATTTTGGAGGAATAGAAGGTTTAACATTTAATGCAGATGGAAAAGTTACCACTTTTACTTATTCTGGAACTAAATATATTGCTATTTATTATTTCAATTCTAATTCTTTTATTGATTATGTAGATGATAAAATATTTCAAATTCTTGAAACTCAACAAAAAGAAGATAGTATTGCTCATAACAAAAAATATGAAGGTGTTAGCATAAGCCTTTGGAAAAACCCTAAAAAAGGAATAAACTATTCTTTTCAACATTATTCAAAATTAACACTTGCAATTGAAGGAGATTATATTTATGGCAAATTGAGAGATAGCGTTACTGGATTATGTTTTAATTATTTCAAATGGATATATACTCTACCATACTATGAACCAAGCAATCCTATTTTGGTAAACCCAAGTAGTCAACCATTTGGTTGTGAAACACTCGTTGATGGATCTCATGCCAAAAAATTTTATGATGATTTTAAAGATGAACCATTTTATGATTTACAAACAGGACAAAATATTGTTGACAGAAGATTAATTGCAGAAATTGCATTTTTGTTAAAAGAAGCAGGCGAAAAAACTGTAATAGCATTTCAAAATTTTAATCTGACTGGAATTGATAGTCAAGAATTTGCAATGGAAAATCAATCTAGAATTACTTTATTAGATTATAAAAAAGGTTTAGAGATATGGTTAAAAATGCTAAAACAATATCAATCTGAAATTACTAAATTAGGAGATGAAGAAAAGCTATTTATATGTATAGATGTTATGTATAGGCATAATATGTTAACATTATTGACGGTTACGCAAAGAATTAATATTCTTAAAGTTTTAGTAGAAAAAAAACCATTAATGAATTGGTATTTTACAAAATCAATAGGATTTGTTAACAAGGAAGATTTAGCATTATATATACTTAAATCTGTTGATAATACAAATGATGCTACCGATTTTTTAAATAAGCTTATTTCTACTAAAGTTATTGAATCTGAGCATAAGGACAATCAAGGGGTAATTTTCAAAACAGACTACGTAACGTTATATAAAATGTTGTTTTATAGAATGGATGACTATGGAGGTAACAATAATTTTACAGCTTTTGCCACTGAGATTAATAGGATAGTTTTAGCCAAAAATGGAATAATTCAAAGCCCCAACGGATTAATTATTAGCGACCCAAATCAATTTAAACCAGAAAACAATTTTGTTAAATATAATTTTATATGGAATAAGCGAAATAATAAAATTTTTAAGGGAGAAATAGAATATTCTATTTCTTACCCAAGCGATTCAACAATTAAAATTAAAGAAAAAATTTGTAAAGAAGTTAGTTATGCTGCCGCACATGGAAGTGCATATGAGTACCCTTCAAAATTTTATGAAAATGAAGTCATTCTTAATCATTTTGATTTAGTATCAATCTCTTATCTTACAAATCCATCATTTTTAGATCTATGTGAGTTTGAAAATTGTCAGAATCAAACTTTTTTAGCATCTGCAGGATATATAGATTATTTATTAGAAAAACAAGACACAAAACTTACTATTGAAACACTTTCAACAACATTACTAGTTGTTTCATTAGCATTTGGAGTTGGACAGTTATTAGTAGCAATTAGAACAGCTAATTTAATAAGAGGAATTGTGGGTGTTTATACTATTGCAAGTGACATTTATGCTTACACAATAAGCACACAATCATTTTTAGAATATTTACAAAATGCTTATCCAGATACTTGGCAAGATTATAAACAAACTCTTGATATGATAGCACTTTTAAATGGATTCACTAACGCTGGTGTAGGTATAGGATATAGCTCATATAATGTTAGTCAAGCAAATAAATTTATTGGAGAAGTTGAAGCTTTGCAATGGAATCCAGGAGCTATGGAAAGATTATCAGCTGCAGAAGTTAATGCTCTTCAAAAAACCAGAGAGAAGCTGTTGGCTGAAATTTATGTTTTAAGAAAAAATCAAGCTACAAATCAAATTATTGAAAATGAAATACGTTTTTGGAGAGATTATAGAAATTTAAATATACTAAACTCACGTAGAGGAAATTTTCAAGAATGGACTATAGCTAAACAAAGAATATTAAATATTCGTCAACAACTCGATATACCATCTGACAGAAATTTTGGATTTATTGATGGCTCTATTACTGGTCATTCAAATATTATGGATGATTTAGTAGATCCAGCTACTAGTTTAAACACATGGAGATCACTTCAAACTACAAACGCAAATGATGCCTTAATCATTTCGAATGAAGCAGAAAACATAAATGTTTTTCAATCATTGAATGTTAGTGGGTGGAGAAGAAATATTGATTCTGAATTCAGAATGATTAATCATTTAATAAGAAGAATTAAGCCAAATGCACAAGTAGGTGATGTTTTTTCTGACATTACAGGTGAAATAAGAATTGTTTCAGAACGTCCTTATTGTCTAAGTTGTTCAACAACTGTTAATATGTTTAATCAAATGTTTCCAAATGTGGATATAATTTTAATAGATGGAACTCGTATTGGGTATTAAAAATATGAAAGATTTTAGAGATTATAAAATATTACTTGAAGCAAGTTATTTTGAAAGATATAAGAGTTATTTGTCTTCCAATAAATCGAACATTTTTTTAAAAATATTCGAAATAGAAAGAATTCAAATTGAAGAAGTTTTTTTCTCATTGGTTAGTATCAAATACAATGAAGGAGAAGATTTATACATAAATAAGAAAATTTTTAATATTGAATCTACTCCACAACTATTTGAACTAAAAACAAAAGGACAAATTTATAATTTCATTGACAAATCACATTTCATGAGTGGTTTTTTAATTTCTTTATTTCTTTTGAATGATAATGAAAGAAAATATTTTATTGAAGAATTGAGAAGTACAAATTTAAATTTAAATTTTCCTTTTCGCTTTGATAGAAACATAAAATTTGCACTTATGTGTAGCACAAAAATTATTATTAATGTTTTACTAAATTATAATAAAAAATATAATACCGACTTTTTCATAACTGAAACTTATTTTTCAGATGGAGAAGAATTTTGTGTTATTGAGATTAGTTCTGGATCGTCTTTAGATTTATTTTGTCTAGGAATATCTTATTTTATAGCACAATTATAAATCTCGTGGTATTAAATTTATGTTGCCTAGCCTTCAATAATCCGTAAAACTTAATATCTAGTCATTAAAAACTAGAAGGATAAAGAAAATTTTAATTAACAAAAGCACCAAAATAAAACTAAAAAACATAAAATTCTTATGCCAAATATTGTTCCCACAGCAAGGTATTATCCTAGGCTANNGTTATAGAGGAGATTCTGCCTTTTATAGTTTAGATATTGTTAGTAGTACAAAACTAGCAATACCGCTACCATTTGATTTAGCATTAGTATTAAATCCAGACCTTACGGGTGGAAATAGTACTATTTCTAGTTTTCCAATTACGTTAGAATATCAGTGGGAGATATTAGCGTTTTTAAAAAGTTTTAATTTAGATGATTTTTCATTCTCATTAGAGGAATTTTACAATATAGGCTTACAAGTTTTTAGAATTAGTGATGACCAAGTATTGGCTCATATACTAAATAAATTTGTAGAGCCAGCAGATGATAACACAACTGTTTTTCACCAGTTTATTTCTGACATTAATGAAGCATTAAGCTTACAACCTGCTCTTGAATTACCAGAAAATCCAGATTTAGAAACAGTTCTTGGATTAGTGAAAAATCATCCAGATGTTGATGGACCATTTTCAAATGTACTTTTTAGTAGTTATATTTTAGATACAGACTTAGAGCAAACAAAAGTTAAATTACAAGGTTTTTTTAATATTGTCGTTCCAGACGGAATTGAAAACTATATTAAAAAATTAATTACTCCAAAAGCAAAAGCTACATTGGAATTAAGTGCTGGAATTGAGTTTCCTCCAAATATCTTAAAACCTGTAACAGAAGCTGGAGTTGAAATCCCTGACACAAAATCACTATTCGTTTTTGCTCAAGCTCAATTATATGTTGATACAGAAGAAGGAATAGGTTATCAATTAGAACTTGCAGGTTCATTATATCCAGAGGGATACGCAGCCATAGGGAATACTGGATTAATTTTACAAATTGAGAATTTAAAGCTTGATTTAAGTAGAAAAAAGAATATCATTGAAGCTGATTTAGATGGTCGCCCAAGTGATTTTGTAGGAGTATATGCAAGAGCTATTTCTGTTACTTTACCATCAAAATGGTTCCATGAAGACACAACTCCTAATAATGCCGCAGCAACATTAAGAATTGGTGCATATGATTTATTAGTAGGAACTGGTGGTTTATCCGGTACTATAATGTTAGAAACTGTACCACAAATTGCTAGTGGTGGTACTTTTGAATATTTTAATGATGCATTTACATTTGATTATCCTATTCAAATGCCAGAAAAAAATGCTACAACTGGTATTATTGAAAATAAAAAAATAAATAATTATAGTGAGTTAAAAACGTATTTACAAATATTAAATACTTCCAATACTCCTCATTCATTTGTTTTTCCATTATATTTAACAACTACCTCAACAGTTACAACACCTGTTGTACCCAACAAATTTTATTCGTTTAACAACATACAAGAATATCAATTATTTTTAAAAACCATAACTAGTTATGATACTATTTTATGGAAAAAAATTGGAGGAGATAATGGATTTAGAATAGGTTTTAATGCTTTTGATATTACGTTTAAACAAAATAAAGTAATAGAATCAAATATTAAAGCAGCTTTAGAGATTAAAAAATTTGTTTACCCTGAAGGAGCTTTGTTTCCTGATGGTACACCAATACCTCCAAACACAATAGTTCAAATTGGCATAGATGGACACCTTCATGATAATGGAGATTTTAACCTTACTGCTTCTGCAAATCCAGCATATCCAATCAGGTTACCTAGCGTTTTCACATACGAAATGGCTACTGTAGAATTAGGTAAAGAAGAAGAAAAATTTTATATAGGTACTTCAGGTAAAATAAGATTTGAAGGTTTCATTGAAGATACTTTAAAATTAGGTGCTATCGATATTAATCGATTACGTATTTACAGTGATGGAACTATTGAATTACAAGGGGGAAGTATTCAATTAACTGAACCAATAGTATTACCTTTAGGACCAGTAAACATAACTGTTACCGCAATACATTATGGTTCACATCAAAAAGAAGTTAATGGAGTAATGCGTAAATTTAACTACTTCGGATTCGATGGAGGTATGAGTGTTGATCCGCTCGGTATTGAAATTAGAGGTGATGGAGTTAAACTATATTATTGCTCCGATAATTTACCAGACCCTCCCCCTGCTTTCTTACATATAAAAACTTTATATATAGATATTACTGTTCCAGCAAGTTCACCTACTGCAACAATTAATGGTTGGTTAAGTATTCCAGAACCTGGAGTATCTCGTGAATATGCAGGAGGAATAACGTTAAAAGTACCAAGTTTAAAATTAGCTGGAAAAGCAGATATGCGTTTGATGCCAAAATATCCAGCCTTTTTAATTGATGCTGAAATTGAACCACCAACTGCAATACCACTTGGTAGTTTTGCAATTTATGGATTTAGAGGATTATTAGGATATAGATATGTAGCCGAAAAAGAAGCTATTGGATTAGTATCTGGAGTTGATACATGGTATGATTATTATAAAGCAAAGAAACCTGATGTTGGTATTAGTGTTCATAAATTTAGTAAACCTGACCAAACTAAAAATTATAAAACTCCAATTTCCATTGGACTTGGTGCTACACTAGGAACATCTTATGATGAAGGTTATACCATGAGTATAAAAGCTATGGTACTTCTATCAATGCCATCGTTATTTATGATTGATGGAAAAGCAGCAATATTAGCGAAGCGATTAGGTTTAGATAATGCTGGTGACCCACCATTTTTTGCCTTTATTGCCATTGGTGATAATTCTATAGAACTTGGCTTTGGAGCTGACTACAAGTTACCTAAAGGAAGCGGAAGTATGTTAAGTTTATATGCTGAAGTTCAAGCTGGATTCTTTTTCAATAATAGTTCTAATTGGTATGTTAATATAGGAACTAAAACTAAACCAGTAACTGCTAGAGTACTTTCATTAATAACCTTAAAAAGTTATTTAATGCTTTCTGCTAGAGGTATTGAAGCCGGAGCACGAGGCGAATTTATTTTTAATAAAACATATGGTCCTGTAAAAGTAGCTGCATGGGCTTATATTGAAGTTGGAGGAAAAATTAGTTTTGAAAAACCACAAATTGGTGGATATATAGCCGCTGGTGTTGGTGCAGAAATTAATATAAGAATATTACATTTATATGTGAGTTTAGATATTCTGTTTGGATCTGAATCACCAAAACCATTTTTAATTTATGGTAAATTCAGATTATGTGTTAAAGTAAAAATATTATGCTTTAAAATTAAATTTTGTGGTGAAGTTGAAATCATGTGGAACTTTAATAGTGATGTTGACAGATTTCCAATTAACCCATTAATCAGTAATGCAAGCGCAAGTGCTTTAGAACTTCAAGAAAAAATCAGTCAATTGGTCAAAGGAGTTAATATGCTTTCAAATGAAACTTTTGAATTAGCTTATTTACAAACTGCTCCAAATGCAAATACATTACCTGATAGTTTTACCAAGAAAATAATTCCATTAGATACTTATATTGATATTAAGTTTGAAAAAGGGTTAATACCAACTAATGTAACTGGTAAAATTGGAGGTGTAAATACACCTCCACAAAAGTATACTGACTTAATTCCACCAGACGCAGTTGTTAAAGGTAAAACAGTTAGACAGGTAAAACATCAATATAAAATAGATAGTTTAGAGCTTAAGTATTGGGACAATGGTCAATGGAAAGATTACCATCCTTATAAAGCTTTATATCCAGATGATAATACTGGACAATTAAACAATTTAAAAATTGGACAATGGCAAAAAATTGATGGGCAATACAACGCTATTCGATTATTAGCTACTACCCCATTTTCATATACAGAGCAAGGAGAACCAGGTTGGTTTACTCCTGAACAATCTGGATTTACAGCTGGTTCAATGTTTTGTGAAGGAGAAAATATTGTCCCTAAATGTGCTGATTTTTTAAATAAACCTTTAGATCAAAGGTATTATTGTTATGATGTTAATAATAGTTTTTTCTATTCAAATGATTTAACATTTATGTTATTAAATTCAGCAGATAATGAATTTGCATATGTTAGTGATGAAATTACCTCACATACATTTACAAATGAGAATGACGAAGAGCAGCATTTCAATCAATCTTTAGCTTTTAATAATTCTAATCAATTACAGATTCTTTTACCAGAGGCTAGTGCAGAAATCCATATAAAATTAACTTCATTTGCTGGTCAAGTTAAGATTATTTATTATTCAACTTTAATTGATGATACTGAATTAGAAGTTCAATTTGGTCACCCTGATAATAGTATCACTTCAAATGAAGGATATGAGGTCATAGTAAATAGTGCTGAATATTATACTACCCCAATATCTTTTAGATTAATTGATTTTGATAACTGGCGACCTATTTCAAAAATAATTATTGAGCCTATACTTCCAAATGTTAATTTAATTAACCAATTAACTGAAGAAATTGCTCAAATTAATGAAAATAATTTTCAGATATTTTTAGGAAATGTAGATGGTCCATTTGTATCAACTGAAGAACTAGAAACGGAATTGGCAAATCTTAAAGCAGATGGCTGTTTGGAAATTCCATTAAATTCAAATCCTGAAAATTTTGTTTGTACTAAAGATGTACATATCTGTGATTTAAAAGATGATATTACAAATGAATATATTAATAAATTACCTGAAAATGATGATGACATGGAAGGAAGCACTGTTCCTGCAATTCATGACATTTTAAACTTAATTGATCGTTTTAATGGATTTTATCCTTATTATACTTTTTGGGGAAATATTGCAGAGACACTTGATTTATTATTTTATTATGGAAATGAGTTTAATGGTATAATAACTCCAGCTATACACAATATAATCAGAAACTTAGTTGCTCAAATAATTTTTTACTTAAATGAAATTGGTAACTGTGATTGTAATGAACCAACAATAAATAAATGCTATACCTTACTACATAAAATATGTTGGTTATCGCTAGAGAGTTATGAATATAACATAAACATTCCAAGTCAAGAAGCAATTTCTGAAGACTCATTTGCCACAGCAGCTGGTATAACACAATTTATTCAACCAATTTGGAGACCTGATACAAATTATTATGTGAGTTTTAAATTAATTGATATAGTAGATAATACAAATGCAACAGCTTATCCATTTACTTATGGATTTAGTACTGGTGGACCAATTGGGTTTTTCCATAAACATGAACATGCAAATTATGCTACATCTGGAGATGAAGATAAATACCCATTGACATCGCTATCACAATACATAGATTATAAACGTTCTTATCCGAATGCAGATGGTAATTTATTAAGTGCTAAACCTATGTTTTATGACGATTCAAATTACACAAATATATCCTTGTTTTTTACTAAATCTTATGCCACGCACTTTTTCAAAGAATGGCAAGAATATGAAAACATGTCAAACATAAAAGGTCAAATGAAAATTGTAATAAAAGATCCTAGAGAAGATATTTCAATTGCAAATCCACCAGCTTTAGATACTATCATTGAAACTGTAAACATACCACAGACAATAGAGGAATGGACACAAGATAATAACCCAAACATACCGTTAGTTTTGTCTCAATGGATGAATTTATTTAATGCAAACAATTGTATTATTGACAAACCAGAATTAATTACACCAGCTTCGGAATACATGGTTATTAGACCTAAAAAATTAAAACCACAAAAATTATATACTGCCATAGTAAATAATATTTATGACTTAAATAAAGATGGTGATTTAGGACCTTATATTGTTAATACAAACCCTGAAGAACCTAATAAATTGTTTACTGACGAAAACGAGACAACAGAAGTGCATCGTTTTGTTTTTCAAACTTCCAGATATAGAAACTTTTCAGAACAAGTAAATAGTTATCAGATTGTTGATGAAACAGATGGTAATATTGTTAAAAATGCAATTTTTTCTTTATCAAGATCTTTAGAAACTAATTACATTCAGGCAATGTATAATACTATTTTAGGAATATCAATAAATAATTTATTTTCACCTGAAATAGAACAACGATTATTAAATAACTATCAACATCCTTTCGATAGAGTAATTGAAGGAATACTAGGATTTAATCCATTAAACGAAGCTATTTCAACTGAATTTAATATGATTAGAAATTCTATTACTAATGAAGTTGTTGCTATTTGGATAAGAAACCCTGAACCATTTAATAACCCTAAAATGTCTATTGAAGAAGTTTCAGATACAATTAAGGTTGTTAAAAGTAATCAAATTATATTCAACCCAAATGAATTAGGTAAATTTATGCCTCCACCTATTCAATGGCTAGTAGATAATTCATATAAAATATTACATTCTAAAGATTATTCACAGTGCTTGATTATGTTTGAAGATTTGTCAATCACAGAGAATTTAACTATTAGATTTAGATATAAATATTGGGATGGTACTCAATATAAATTCAATCAATTTTATGGAGATTCAGAAGTCATGATTGGTAACATTGATATTAACATACAAAACTAAAACAGATGTCATTTATAAATAAATATATTTCGGGTGAAGACCCATTGCTTTATACAAATTCTTTAAAAATTGGTGGTGCTATTTATAGTATCGGTGAAATTGCTATAGAAACAAACTCTTATGGATTAATTACTAAAACTGATTTAAATGGTAATCTAATTTGGCAAAAAAAATATGACTTTGGAACTAGTTTTACCAGATTTATACAATTAGTAAAATGTGATAATAATGATGTTTTAATTTTAGTACAAAGTGGTTTAATAATAGATTCTGTAGATTATGCAGTTTTAAGAATTAGTCCAACTGGATCAGAAATTTGGAGTAAAAAAATTGAACCAAATCCTGGAATAAATGGTTATGAATTTTCAAATTTTGTAAGTGTAAAATTAGAAAAAACAGGTTACGAAAACTATACATTATTAAGTGTAAGACATTTTAAATTCCCTGATCTAGAAGCAGAATATGAAAACTTAATTACTAAACTAAATCAAAATGGGACTGTAATTTCACAACGCATTCTTTCAATAGATTATCCTGCAACAATTTTATTGACAGGATTAAAATATACTAATGGTGTTGTCTATTTATTTGGTAAAAGATGGGAAAATAATATCGCAACAGGTATTTTTCTTGCATTAGATGCTGGTTTTAACGTGTTAGAAACAATAACAATCGAAAACGATAATAATTATAATGAATGTTTTGTAAAAAATGTACTTATAACTCCTTCATTTTTATTTTTAGTTTGTGAAATTGATAATGGGAATTTTTTATGCAAAGTTGCTAAAAATGGAATTAATTATACTTTATTAAAATCTATTTTAATTGCCAATAATACAAGTACTATATTAAAAAATGAGCTTAATAATTCTAAATCTATTTATGTAGAATATTCAGGTTTAATTTCAAAGTTAAATCTTGACTTAGAGGTGATTTGGACAAAAAATCTAGGGAACTTAAGCCCTATCATAAAAAATGTTACAGACATAGATATAATAGGTTCAACAACTCAAAATTCGATTGTTTGCAGATTAGATATTGATTTAAATAGTTGTGTTACTACAAACGTAACAAAAATAGTAACTCAAATAGTAACTCCAACATTATTACCTTCGGTTAGTAATTCAAGTGAAGCTAATTATCCAATTTTGACAATTAACTATACAACAAGTATTGTTTCTACTACAGTTGAAGTAATTTGTGAAACTATTCCTGAATTTAACTGTGAATCTGATACTTTACTTTGTAACCTTGCTAGCGATCTACAAGACCTTTTAGTTCCGTGTGGAGTAACTATGCCAGGAGATGCTTTTCCAGAAAACCATGATTTTCATGAACAAAAAGAATGTATTCTTGCTTTTATTTCACTACTTAAAGCTTTTATGAGTAATTATAATATTTATAACTTAAATACAATTTTTGTTAATCAACTAAATAACATAAGTATATATTTAATTAATCCAAATTTGAATAATTACTCAAACGCCTGGGACTCTATTCAATTCATTATCAATTATCTATACTCAACAGGAAATTGCAATTGTAATTCTAACGAAAATCTTCAAATTTCAGAAAAGGCACTATTTCAATCATCACATCTATACCTACAAGCAGCTGGTTCAATTGGAGATGATAGTACAAAAGGAATTCATTTAAGATGGATTTTAAAAGATGCATTAGCTTCACATTTACCTAAAGGATTCTATGCAACAAATTCAACAAATTTTAATAAACCTAATGATTTTGTAAAAATTTATAGAGCTCCTTACGTTGAGAATAAAGTTGTTCTAGATTTTAATATTCCACCTAATTTTATTTTTGATAATCAAAATAAGTGGGTGTATAATATTAACAACAAATCATTTAATATATATTTTAGAAATTCTACAAAATATTTTGATGCTAGAGGTAATTATAACCCAATGGATAATCCTCTTGCCTTTATTGAATACTATGGTGAAGAAATTATCGAAATTGAGAATTTAAATAATTTATCTTTTGCAGTTACACCCAACTTTATGATTAATAGTGGTGTAAGTAAAGTGCAACTTGAAATTTTATCCGTAGAGAAAAATAACATAATTACTGATAAAACTGTTTCGTTAAGAAGAAAAAGCGATGCCCCTAGTTTAGATTCTGAAAAATTATTAAGCGAAAATATTCGCTCTATTAGATTTGTTTGTAGAGGTTCATATGCTGAAAAGTTTGAATTTGAATTTTATTCTGATTTTGTTAATAGTTCAAATAGAAATGGAAATTGGCAATTTTTAGGCAAACACGCTTTAACTAAAAATAGTGAAATAGCATTTAATAAACTAGAACCAATTATTGATAGTGTAAATGGTAAATGGTTACGTTATAATGAAGATGCATTTGTTAATATTGAAAATTATAAAAACAAATGGAATAATGCCCCAACTGAGGAAGAAAAAATTGAATTTGTTATTAATAAATATATTGAATTAAGTGATGATTCAAATAATCCTTTAGCAAATGAAACTTTTAATTTTAATGACTTAGTTAATGAACCTATTGAAGGATATACACCTGATAGTGAAGAATATTATCCTAATGAGTCAGAGTCTATAGAAATTTCAAATTTACAATTATTACAAATAGCTTCTTTAGATTATCATGTTGCAAGAATGTTAGGTTTAGGAGTTTTAGATTTAACTCTCGGACTATACGAAGACCAATTTGTTTATATGGCAGAATACTATAGTTTAGGTGATTTAGGTGATGGTAAAGGAGCAAGAGAAGTACAACATATTTATTGTTCTTTACCAACAGGAATTAATGATCAAAGGTTACCAATCCCTATAGATTTAAAACAACCTTCTTTAGGAGTTACATATGGAAATGGAATTGAAGTACCACAACAACTAACTGACGACCAAGGTTATTCTAATGATGGTCAAACCAGATTCATTTCATTATTTCATGAACCTTTGTATGAAGAAACCTTAAATTCTGATTTTTTCTCATCAACATATGAGTTTGTAAGTTCATCTCAAACTGAACCTGTATATGCTGGAATTGAGTACAAAAACCAAAATTCGATTACATATAGAAAACCGGAATTATCATTTGATAAAAATTATTTCAATATTGATTCTACTACAATTGATGAATCAATTAAAAATGAGTCATTACCAATAATTATTCCTGAGCCTTTTCAACCTTTATATATACATAGAGAAAAAGAAACAGGAACTCATGTTTATAGTTCATACGGTATTAACTGGTTTAGTAGAGCAACTAGTAGTTCTGTAGAGCACTATTTAGAAACTATTATTATTCCAAAGCCCTTACTTTTACCTCCAACAAATATTAATGCACATTTGATAAGAGAAGAAATTCCATTAATGTTTACTTCATTAATGGAACAAACAAAATTAGGTGCAATTTCTGAAACGGATAAAACTTTGATAAGATTAACTTTTGACTATAATCATAGACAAGAATTGAAAGAATATCATAAAAAAATAAATAATGAATTAGTCAATGGCTATGTTGATGTTGATAACAACAATGAACTTTTTGCAGATGATATAGAGGTTTTCTTTAGAAATGCATTACCTAACATAATATCTGGAAATGTTTTTAGTGTTTCTGATGATCCAACAAATCCAATTTTATCTATTGTTGTGACTTCAACTTATACTGTTTTAAGTAGTGGTACAAATACTAACGTTACACCAGCAGTTCCAAATGAACAAATTATTCCTAGTATAGAAACCGGAACTGAATCAAATTATATTGGAAGTATCTTAAAAATTGCTGAAAAAGAATTTATAATTCATGAGATAACAATCAATAATTTAAATAATCCAGTATTTAAAGTTTTTAAACGAGGAGGAAATAGTCCATTATCAAGTTTGAATTCTAATATTCCTTTAAATGAGTTAGAATCTCCTGTAAGTAATGAACTTTTTGTAGTAGTAGAAAACATGTTGACTAGCGCATCATGGTTAAGCCCTGCTCCTATCCCATTTAAAATTAATATTGATAGCCAAGTTACTGAAATTCATTCTGAAGAAATTGAAATTGTTTCAACTGATGCAGCTACAATCGAAACATACTTACAAAAATTTAGAGGAGTTTATAAACCTGCGTCGATTAGCAAATTTTTAGAACCTGTTCTTGATGGAGAAGTAGTAGTTCAACAACACCGTGGATTATATAAAATTGAATTTCAGAATGGATTTAATTTAAATCAACATTCACAATATTCTACAAATAATCATTCTGTAGAATGGCATAATGGATTTGTAAGGTTACATACATTTAATTTCCCTAATGGAAAAAGAGCTGATTTTCAAGTAATAAAAACAGAAAATATTGGTGTATCGAATTCTGATTTAATTCTATATGTATTAGACCCTACATTTAATCCTGAAGAAATTAATTATGAAATAAATGGTGCAATAGTTGAAGGTCTTCAAGATGTCAATTACTATCCAAGCTATAAAGTATATTTATACAAAGATATTGCTGCTGGAATAACTGCAGATAATATTTTACCTAGTAATGAAGATGATACTAATGATAAATATTCAATTTTTGGCTTGAGAGCTCATGATTTGAATCAATTTAGTAATTCAGATGATTTTTCAAATATTTCTATTCCGGCAATCATGTATGCTCAAAAACTTATTGAGCCTAAACAACCTGAATTACCTAAAGGAGGAAATTACGCAACTAGACCAGACTTTTTTGGTAAGTCAACATACACATTTACTACTAAATTTGAACATAAACCTTTTTCAGTTCAGTTCAATAGAGCTAGTGATATACAAATTTTACATTCTTTATACAAAGAAGATACTATTACCAATATTAAAAATATAATATTCAATAGAGGTAACGACGAATTCTACAACAATAGATGGGAAAATTTATTAGGATTTAATTACGATTATCCTACAAACGATTTAGTTAATACTGATGGTTTATTTAAAAAATTCCCAGAAAATAATCAAGGTGTTAGTTTGCCTTTACCTGATAGTGAAAAATTAATTGAATCAATTAATAATTTTATTATCGCACATAATGATTTTTACGACAATCTTCCCGAAGCTGTTGAAGAAATTGAAGGTATAACAAACCTGAAACAAATAATCATTCCTGAAGTTTTAAATCGAAATGGTGAATTAACTGTTACAGATTTTATTAGAAATGTTATTCATAATTGTTTTGTACCACTAACAGAAATTCCTGTTGTGTATAGCTATATTAAAAAAGAAGCTGACGGTTATAAACCAATTCCTAAAAAACAAAACATTAGAGATAGAAATGGAAGTTTATTAAAACCAACTGACCCATTATTTGACATGGCTCCAATGATGGTTATAAAAACACCAAATAATAATATTGAACCTGCAATTGGAAACAACGAGGTACAATTTACGGATTTCGGAATTGATGGTGCTTCAAATGCAAAATATTTTTATTCTGTTAGGGAATTTGATTTACAAATGAAAACTGGAGACTATAGCCCAATTATGGGGCCTATTAGTTTAGTAAATAGTGAACCACCAACTGCACCAGAAATCATTAAAGTTACTCCTAAATTAGAGAATAAAGTCTTAGGAATATTACCATCAATTAATTTTGAAATAAACGCTTATTCTGAAATTCAGAATATTAAAAAAATCACCATTTATAGAGCTACTGAAAAAGTAGAATCATTATCTATAAGAACAATGGAAAAAGTTAAAGAAATAGATTTAGAAACTGAAAATCTATTAGACTTGACGAAATGGGAATTTACAGATGATTTTGAAGATTTAGATTACATTCCATATGGTGATGTATTGTATTACAGATTAACAGTATCAAGAGAAATAAAATATAATAATATTGAAGAACAATTAATTGTTGATTATACTCCATCTGAAGCTTCAAAATTAGTTATTACAAATATTGTCGAAAACTATTCTCCTGAATCTCCAATATTAAAATATGTGTCTGAGCCTATTTTAGAAGATGGCAAACTTAACTATGTAACATTCTATTGGGATAAAAAAGTATATAATGGAATATATCATTTGTACAAAATGAATAATCAAGGTAATTGGATTGAAATTGCTAAAGTGAGTTCAAATAATGACATTATTTATTTACCAATTGAAGAAACTAATATTAATTCTACATATTTAGAAACTAAAAATTCAGAAGGAAATACTATTTACCATCATTTTAAAGTAATTGTAGAAAACACTTCTGGAATGTTAAGTAGTCAAGAAAATATTCTTAGCATTTATAGAGAAGATACTTGGGAAGATATTGGAGGAATAGACGATATGATAATTGAAGGAACATTTATAGTTAGACCAACTGAATAAATAAAAAAATAAAAAAAATAATTATGGCAAAGAAAGTAAGATCTGAATTAAAATCATATTTTGAATCAGGAAAAAGACCAAATCAATCTGAATTTGAGGATTTAATTGACAGTAAATTAAACCATATAGATGATAAAGCTAGTTATTCAGAAATTGAGACAGGAGTAGATAACGAAAAATTCATTACATCTTTAGGAGCTAAGCAATCTGTTCTTAAACATGCTCCAGTAAAATCTGTAAATAATACTTTTCCTGATAGTGGAGGAAATGTAATCATTACTAATGTAACAGGGACTGCAAATACCATCACTGGGTCGATAACCAAAAGTCAAGTTACGGGCTTAGTAACTGATTTGAACAGTAAACAAGCAACACTAGTTAACGGTACTTCTATTAAAACTATTAATGGAAATAATATTTTGGGTAGTGGAAATATTCAAATTATTGGAACTTCTTTAATTGGTATTCTTTCTGGAAATCATTCATTAAATAGTAGTACCGCTGACCAAATTGCTTTTCCTTCAACATGCGATGAATTTGCCTTATCTGACAATAAAACTTACATATTTAAAGGGAAATATTTATTAGGTACTGGAATCACAACCCATACTACAGCAATGGGATGGCAAGTTGATGGTTTAAATATTACATCTATTGAATATACTGGTAAAATTTTCACATGTGATATAAATAGAATTGCAACTAATTTATCATTAATTAATATTTCAAATATAAGTGTTACAGTTTTAAATTCAACAAGTACTCACGAGACTACAACAATTGAATTTGAAGGTATAATAAGATGTACTACAGGTGGTAGAATTAAACCTTTAATAAAATTTTCAGCTGCACCAACCGGAACAAATGTGATGAAAGTTGGTAGTTTTATTCAGTTTACAGAAATTGGAAGTAATACAGTAGTTTCAGTTGGATCAGTAAGTTAAAAATAATTTTATATGCCATTAGAAGACAAATATAAATGGTTACTGAAAGAATCAGGACCAATTATGATTAAGAAAGCTTTGGAGCAATACAATGTTATAGAAAAGCCTGGAACTGCAAATAATCCAACAATTATTAAATGGGCAAAAGAAATTGGTGGCAAGGTAGAAAATATCTATAAAGCTGATGAGATTCCTTGGTGTGGTCTTTTTATAGCTATTGTTGCTAAAAGAAGTACTAAGCAAATTGTTAAAGATCCATTATGGGCTTTAAATTGGGGAACATTTGGCAAGTATACTGAAATACCTATGCTTGGTGATGTTCTTGTTTTCGTAAGGAAATTATCTGATGGAAATAGAGCTGGTCATGTTGGTTTATATGTTGGAGAAGATAAAGATTGTTATCATGTTTTAGGTGGTAATCAAAGTGATAAAGTAAATATAACCAGAATAGAAAAGAAAAGATTATATACTTCAAGAAGACCAAATTATATAAATCAACCCAAAAATGTTAGGGTAATTAAACTTTCAAATTCAGGTACTATTTCTAATAATGAACAATAATTAAAATGAATAACCCCAATAAAATTAGTAAATATATTTCTGGTTTAGGTCAGCATACCTTGAACCCTGAATCTAAAATCTTTAACCTAATTAAAAATGAGTAAAAAAATAAGAATCCTTTCGCTTGACGGTGGCGGAATTCGTGGTATAATAACTTGTGTTATTTTAAAATATATTGAAGAACAACTTCAAAAACAAGACAATCCCAATGCTAAAATTGGTGATTATTTCGACTTTATAGCTGGAACAAGTACTGGAGGTTTAATAACAGCTTTATTACTTTTTCCTGACGGGAATAAACAAGCAAGATTCTCTGTTGAAGAGGCATTAAACCTATATGCAAAAAAAGGTAATGCTATTTTTAGCACCCCTTTTTTTCAACATCTATTAAATCCTTTTGGGCTACTAAAAGAAAAAATATCTGACTACAACATTGAAAAACAATTAGAAGAAGTTTTTGGTGATTTAGAATTAAAAGATTTATCCAAACCTTGTTTAATAACATCTTATGATATTTCTGCTCGAAAAGCAATGCTTTTTACAAGTCATAACGCAAATCATTCAATAAAGAATTTTTATGTTAAAGATGTTTGTCGTGCTACATCAGCTGCACCCACTTACTTTGTGCCAGCACAAATAAACTCACTTTACAAGCAACAATTCACATTGATTGATGGAGGTGTGTATGCAAATAATCCAGCACTTTGTGCCTATGCAGAAGCAAGAAAAATAAATTTCTCATCAATACTAAATGACAAACAGAAACCTGACTATCCTACTATAAATGATATGATTATTATTTCAATTGGAACAGGAACAGTTTTGAAGCCTTACTATTTTGATGATTTTGATAGTGCAGGTAAATTAAAATGGGTTTCGCCTTTAATTGACATACTACTTTCTTCAAATGTAGAAACAGTTGATTATCAAATTCAAAAAATGTACGAAGCATTAGGTAATAAAAATTCACAAAACTATCACCGAATAATGCCTGACTTAAAAAAAGCATCACCTGAAATGGATGATACTTCCAAAGAAAATATTTTTAATCTTATTCAGGCCGGTCTTTCCTATGTAAATGAAAATCAAGATCAATTAGACCAAGTAATAAAAAAATTGATTGAAAATAAATAATCCACTATATAATATTGAAGCTATTACTAGTTGAAAATACCTGAAAACTATTGGATAAAAACACTAATGGTTGAAGTACTCTATTGAGAATTTATAAAGAGATGAAAAATCAAAACTTAGAAGTTGTATAATATAAATATATAAACACCATATAGTTTATTGCAAAATAAAACTATGTGGTGCTATTTTTCAATTCTTTAGTCTACTCAAAAATTTTCCAAATTAATAAAGTCCTTTTCTCTACATATATTTTGAATAATTTCTAAATATTCACTTTTTAAAATATGAGAATTATTAGCGAATTTAAAAAATAAAATCCTTTCAAAATGAAAGATAAAATAATAATATATTTCTTTTCCTAATTTCCCTTCAAATTTAAAATCCTCAAACTCCTTCAATAACTTAATTTCAGCTTGCTGAAAAATTTCTTTGTTTATAGATAGATTATTATCAACAACATAAGCAAATAATACAGATTGAAAATACGCTTTGTTTTCTAAAATAATTTGAAAAATTACATCTCTTTTAAAAAATTCTAAATCCGAAAGGAAGTTAAGAATTCTTGTTTTGAAAAACTCGTTTTCTTCTATATTAAAATGATTTTCTGACTTCATGAATTTTGTAAAATTCTCAGACAATTTTTCATTCTCAGAATCGAAATCTGGAGATTCTAATTTATCGAATAATAATAAGTTTACTAATGGGATAAAAACATTGAATTTTTCATCTTTCAGTCTGAAGTTTTTTTTCTCGTTCATAGGTTACAAAAAAATGCGTGAAGCAATAGCCAACCGAAATAGAGGTACTAGGAGACCCAAAAACCAGAAGACTACGCCCACGCAAGTATTTTGCACAGGCGTAAGTCTATTAATTTTGGTTTTTAAGAAGCTTCCTAGTTTTCTATTTCCAAATTAATAGCTTACGCGATTAAAATTATTTTTCTTGGTACAAACTTAAGAAATGTATTGTGATTTTTAATCAAGTTTTGAAGATATTATTTCATTTATTTTTGAAGAATTTCCTCGATATATTAATAATATTAATATTCCATTTTCACATATTAATATCATTAATATATTACTGATTATCAGGAAATTAAAAATTTTTTTTGTAATTAAATTTGATATATATTCGCGAAAATAAATCAATAAAAACATAAATAATTATGGTGTACAAGACCCTAGATTTTAAAAAAACACAGTACATCTATTTCAAAGAGATCAAAGATAAATATCGAAGTAATATTGAAAAGGATGAAGTGATAAAATTAACTGATGATGAACTTAAATCTATAATAGCAGGAATTTTTGCTGTTTTATTTCATTCACCTGAAACACGAGCTTTGAGTGA
>CXWL01013239.1_pt1 | contig 29172 bp, 17 predicted proteins | sample 590931 | NCBI WGS metagenome assembly CXWL01 (sample SAMEA3498368, study PRJEB10139) | groundwater metagenome | biome: water well; material: biofilm material | place: Germany | collected 2015-04-27 | reverse complement strand
TTTGAGTGTGCGACAGTATTTTCTTACGAGTACTCGAGTTAGAAAATAGGAGTTCACATGGAAAATACCTAGTAACTCTTCAGATGACGAGACTTTGAGTGTGCGACAGTATTTTCTTACGAGTACTCGAGTTAGAAAATAGGAGTTCACATGGAAAATACCTAGTAACTCTTCAAGTGACGGGATTTTTCATGTGTCCGTATCCTTTCCAACGCCTTCGCTTCAATCTGACGAATACGCTCGCGGGTTACGCCAAACTCCTTCCCTACTTCCTCTAGCGTGTGGTAGACCCCATCGAGAAGTCCGTGTCGCATTTCTAGAATCCTGCGCTCTTTTGGAGATAAGTCATCGAGAATTTCTTTTACCTGTTCGCTTAAAATACGCTCAGATGACTCCTGTATCGGTGAGGGGATTTTATCATCGGCAATGAAGTCCCCTAGAGTAGATTTTTCATCGTCCTCTGAACCAATAGGGTTCTCGAGTGAGAGTGTTTCCTGATTTATTTTTTCAATCTGGTAGATTTTTTCTACTTCAACACCCATTTCAACTGCAACTTCCTCTGGCTGAGGATCACGTCCAAGTGTCTGTGCGAGACGTCGTGAGATTTGTTTATATTTGGCAATGGTCTCTACCATGTGCACGGGGATGCGAATGGTGCGCGACTGATCAGCAAGTGCGCGAGTGATTGCTTGCCTGATCCACCAGGTTGCATATGTTGAGAATTTGTATCCTTTCTTCCAGTCAAACTTATCTACTGCCTTAAAGAGCCCGAGATTACCCTCTTGAATAAGGTCCAGGAGTGTAAGATCTGGGCTGCGCCCTACATACTTCTTTGCAATAGACACGACAAGGCGGAGGTTGCTTCGTGCGAGGATGTTACGCGCTTCATCGTCTCCTGCGTCAATGCGCTTTGCCAAGTCTTTTTCTTCTTGCCCTGTGAGGAGTGGGTACTGCCCTATTTCTCGTAAATAAATTTGGATAGAGTCATAGCTTCCAGACTCGCGTCCTTTGATGTTGCGTGTGGCGAGATACTCGTCAGCATTATCTTCGAGCATGCCACCTTCGAGAATATCAATGCCACTTATGGTGAATCGTTCATACAACTCGTCTAGGAAGTTTACATCTTCTTCAATATGCGGAAACTCTCTGAGGATTTCACTATAGGTAATATAGCCACGCTCCTTACCTTTTTTTATAAGACTCTCTGCCTTTTGGAGCTTTTCGTTTTGTGCCTTTGCCTTTACACCAACCACCGCCTTACGAACGACTGCCATAACCTTTTTTCCTTTCGTTGTTGCCTTTTTAGCTAGAGGCTTTTTTGCGACTAGTTTTTTAACCGCCTTTTTTACGACTTTCTTTGGCGTTTTTTTGAGAGCACCTTTTTTACTTGGCGTCTTTTTAGCTACAGACTTTTTAGTCACCTTCTTGTTCTTTAACACCTTTTTTACAGGAGCTTTCTTTTTGGTGTTCTTTGTTGTTTTTCGTGTGGTTGGCATAGGTGGTGTGGTTATATAGGTACAAATCTTGATTCTTTACTAGGGGAGTTTGGCGAGACGCGACAGTATGTCTCTAGAGACTTTGATAGCTTGCTCGATTTCTTTCGTATCCTTGCCCGCCTCTGCGAGACGAAGCATCCGTGTCGCTTTTTTATGCTCGTCCTCCAAAAAAGCACGTTCAAACATATGAATAAGGTCGTCTGCAGAGGCTTCATCTGGATCCTCACCAAAGGCAAGTCCTGCCTCAAAAAGGGCGCGTTCGTTGCCCAAGACATCAAGAGAATCTGTACTCTCCAAAGGAGCGCCGATTATACGAGCGTACTCGTTTATGAGGCGATTGGCAAGTGCGCTCTGCGGATAATTAGCTATGGTAGCAAGAATGCGTACTCTACGAGACTCGAGACTGGAGGGTGTCTGTGGTGTTTGAGATGTGTAGTTTGCAGACATATCTTCTTCCTGGTTGTCTGTATTTTCCATTTGAACGCGCGGTAGTGATTCACGCACAGCCTCAGGGGTTGAGGAGAGGGCTCTGGCAACTAACTCAACGAAGTGATTGCGCTCAAGAGGGCTTTGCACTGCACTAACCAGGGGAAGGACAATGCGCTCAACTTGTCGTAACAACTTCAATTCATCTGGCTCTTCACGCGAAAGTATACCTAAGAAGAATTCGACGATACTCTGTGCGTTTTGCACCAGTACGGTGAATGTTTTAGGGTCCTCGCAGACAATATCTGCGGGATCTTTTCCTGTTGGAAGTGTAATCGCTTTTACTTTCATTCCTGCGAGAAGCGCTGCGTGTGCGTTTTTTGCAGATGCAAGAAGTCCTGCTTTATCGGAATCTAGACAGAGCATAAGATTCTGCGCATATCGTTTAATCAGTTCAATATGCTTGGACGAAAGCGCAGTTCCCGAAAGCGCGATGGTGTTTGTAAACCCTGCTTGATGCAAGAGTACGAGATCAAACTGTCCTTCAACGAGAATAGCAAACCCTCTTGTACGTATCGCGTCCTTTGCCCTATCCATTCCAAAAAGCACTTCTGACTTCTTGAACAGGTCGGTCTCTGGAGAGTTTAAATACTTTGCGCTGTCAGATTCTCCAAGTGCACGTCCGGTAAATGCAACCGTGCGCCCTGCGCCGTCACTAATGGGAAACATAAGACGATTACGAAACCGGTCATACCAAGTACCTGGTTTCTCGTCAGCTTCTTTTATAAGTCCAGCAGCACTAAGTTCTGCGGCACTATATCCAAGAGCACCCATGTGCTCAAGAAGTCCGCGCCACGAATCCAGTGCCAGGCCTAAGTTCCATGCTCGTATTGTTTCTTTAGAAAGTCCTCTTGAAAGAGCATAACTGTATGCTGATGTCTCTTCCTGAAGTTGCTCGCTAAAGAAGTGTTGTGCCTGAACAGTTGCCTGACGAAGTCTTTCTAGACGCTCTTTATCCTTACTCCTCGTCTCGCCTCCGGCATAGGTTATGGTAATGCCTGCTTTTTCTGCAAGGATCTTAAGTGCACCCTTGAAGTCCACTCCTTCCATTTTCTGAATGAACTCGAAGTGATCTCCTCCCTGACTTGTCGAGAAACAATAATAGGTTCCCCGCTCAGAATTTACATAGAAGGACGGTGTTTTTTCTTTTCCAAACGGAGAAAGCCCGCGATGGTACTTCCCTGCCTTGATGAGTTTTACATACGGAGCAACAACCTCAATAATTGAGAGTTTGTCTTTTATCTCCTGTACCGTATCTGTCATACGGCTATAAACGATTAGACGGTTAGGTCAATTACGGCACTCTGTAGAGACTCGCGTTCCAACTCCTCAGCAAGAGCGCTTTCACGCGTACGTCGTGCAGATTGCAGTGTATCAATAGCACTGTGTTTCTTGCTCCCTTTAAATCCGGTTCCCGAAGGGATAAGTCGTCCCAGAATAACGTTCTCTTTAAGGCCTCGCAGGGTATCCATACTTCCCTTGAGTGATGCGTTGATGAGAATCTTCGTGGTCTGCTCAAATGAAGCGGCAGAGAGGAAGGACCTTCGAGAGAGCGCAGACTCTTTGATACCGAGTACCATATCGCGTGACTTCGGTGGCATTTTCCCTTGTGATTCCATCTCCTTCGTCATCTCGACAAATTCCCACTGTTCAAGTACATCTCCTACAGAAAGGTCTGAATCTCCTGTGTCAGTAATCTTTGCTCTCGTGAACATCTGCTTTACAACCACCTCAAGGTGCTTGCGCGCAACGGATGCACCCTGTAGTTCGTAAATCTTGCTTGTCTCGGCAATGATGTACTCCTGTACGGCGGCAACTCCCGCATACTCAAACAAGTCATCGAGATCCACAGAACCATCCGTAAGAAGCTGTCCGCGCGTAACTGCGTCCCCTGCCTTCACGAGTGCCTGGCGTGGATAGTTTGCAACGTACTCATAAGAAGAACCGTCTTTCTTCCCTTGACCGGCAAGTGGCGCTACGACAATGACTTTCTCTCGCGCTTGATCACGCACTTCTACAATCATGCCATCACTTTTTGACACTATGGCGGCATTCTTTGGGGAGCGCTTTTCGAAAAGCTCCTCAATACGCGGAAGACCTTGTGTGATGTCTCCACCAACAGAGGCGGTTCCTCCTGCGTGGAATGTACGCATCGTAAGCTGGGTTCCTGGCTCTCCAATTGCTTGAGCTGCGATAGTTCCAACCGCCTCTCCAAGATCAATAACTTCTTGTGAAGCCATGTCCATACCGTAACAACTAGCACAAATACCGTAGCGTGTCTCGCAAGACATTGGGGAGCGTACGTTTACGCTATGCACACCGTCTGCACTATTGATGGCTCTTGAGTCCTCTGGAAGAATGTAGTGGTTTTTCTTGAATGTCTTTTCATTAGTAACCACTTCACTTGAGAGTGTGCGTCCCTTAATTGCTTCAGCGAAGTCGATAGTGATACCTGATGCACTAACCCTGTTAATCGTGATCCCTTTTTTGGTAGCACAATCATGCTCGGTAATTATTGAATCCTGACACACATCGAATAGTCGTCGGGTAAGGTATCCGGCTCGTGCAGTTCCAAGCGCAGTGTCCGTAAGACCTTTACGCGCACCGTGAGTACTCATGAAATACTCAACTGGGTTAAGTCCTTCCGTCATTGATGAGACGATGGGTACTTCAATAGTCTCTCCGGCCGTGTTTTGAATAAGACCTTTCATACCTGCCATCTGTGTAAGGTTTCCGATTGAACCGCGAGCACCAGAGCGCACCATGTCATGCACGGAACCCGTAGGATCTAGGTTCTTTTCGACTAACTCCTCTACCTGTGTCTTTGTTCCGTGCCACAACTCGATAACCATACGGCGTTTCTCGTCACTTGAGAGAAGTCCGTTACGATAGTCGTTTTCAATATGCGCTACTTTCTCGCGAGTTACAGAGATAATTACTTCTTTTCCAGCAGGTACTGACACGTCGTCCAGACTCCACGATACACCTGACTTCGTTGCATATTCGAAACCAAAACGTTTAATTTTGTTTACGATTTCAGGAATACGATCGAGACCATACTTCACAATACTATCTGCCATAATGCTTGAGAGCACTTTCTTGGTGATAGCGTCGTTCACATATGGGTAATCTGATGGGAGAACACTGTTAAAGAGGAGGCGTCCGACGGTTGTCTCAAAGAGTTTCCCGTTAAATCCTGCATATTTTGCTTTTTCCCTTGTCGGGAGAACGTGCACTGACGCGCGCAGGTCTATTGCCCCATACTCGTAGGCCAAAATCGCAGCGTTTGGTGACTGGAAGTATTGCCCTTCACCTTTTGTTCCCTTCATTTCCTTAGTAAGCCAGTATGTACCTAACACTATATCAAGTGGCTTCTGCGTCATAACAATCATCTCCCCACTTCCCGGCTTTAAGATGTTTTTATTCGCACTCATGATGTTCTTCGCCTCCCACTGCGCTTCTTCTGAAAGCGGTACGTGAATGGCCATCTGATCGCCATCGAAGTCGGCGTTAAAGGCAGGACAAACGAGTGGGTGTAGCTGAATGGCATCTCCTTCAATAAGTCGGGGACGGAATGCCTGAATACCCTGACGGTGAAGTGTCGGAGCGCGGTTGAGAAGTACGTGCTTACCTTGAATAGCCTCTTCAAGAATTTCCCACACTTCAGGAACAGCGTCTTCAATCAAACGTCCTGCACCACGGATGTTAAAGGCAAGTTCACGAGAAAGGAGTCCTGCAATAACGAACGGGCGGAATAGTTCAAGCGCCATGTGCTTAGGGAGACCACACTCGTCAAGTTCAAGATCAGGTCCAACGACAATAACTGAACGACCTGAATAGTCGACGCGCTTCCCAAGCAAGTTCTGACGGAAATATCCTTGTTTACCCTTAAGGTAGTCTGCGAGGGACTTGAGTGGACGGCGTTGTGCAGGTGTAAGTGCGCCTCCAGAGGCACCTGATTTTCGAATCGAGTTGTCGAGAAGAGCGTCTACTGCTTCTTGTAAAATACGCTTTTCGTTACGAAGGATTACCTCAGGGGCTTTTATATCGAGAAGTTTCTTAAGACGGTTGTTGCGATTGATGACACGACGATACAAGTCGTTTACGTCTGATGTTGCGTGTCGTCCACCTTCAAGAGCAACCATCGGACGGAGTGCCGGCGGGATAACAGGAATCTTCGTAAGGAACATCCACTCTGGACGAGTCTTTGCTCCTATCATGTTTGCGATAAGTGAGATACGTTTTGCAAGTTTTTCACGCTCGGCAGCACCTGCCTTAGGATAGCGCTCCTCAAGAGTTGCTTTAAGTTTCTCTAGGTCCAGGTTCTTGAATACCTCGTAAATAGCTTCTGCGCCTATTTTCGCCTCGAATAACGTTCCATACTTTACGGAGTGTCGGTGATATGAGATCTCGTCAAACACACGCCCAACGACAATAGCATCAATTTCTTGACGTGCAGTGGTCATGCGTTCCTTAAGTGCCTCTCGCGCAGCGTCTGTTGGTGCGTCTTTGTACTTTGTCTTATATTCGCTCTCAAGCTCGTTTGAAATGCGCTTTTTGGTTTCCTCATTTACCTTCGTAATGATGTAGCCAGCAAAGTAAATGACTTTCTCGAGATCGCTTGAAGGCACTCCCATCAAAAGCGCCATGCGACTTGGCATAGAGCGGAGGAACCAGATGTGTGCAACTGGAGAAACGAGCTCAATGTGTCCCATGCGCTCACGACGCACTATTGAACGGGTAATTTCAACTCCACACTTATCACAGACGATACCTTTATAACGAATACCCTTATACTTACCGCAGTAACATTCATAATCACGTTCCGGTCCAAATATTTTCTCGTCGAATAGCCCATGCTTTTCTGAACGTTGTGTACGATAGTTAATTGTTTCTGGCTTTGTTATTTCGCCACGAGACCATTCGAGAATTCGCTCTGGAGAGGCAATCGAAAGACGCAGTGCGTTCCAATCGTGCGGACGTCCACCAATACGTGGAGTGAACGGCTTCTTTCCTGTTGGTGTTGTTGGGATTGATGACATAGAAGAAAAGTTATGCGTCCGCTTGGCTAGGGATATCGAGTGGCTCTATATCAAGCGCAAGACCACGGATCTGGTTGGTAAGTACGGCAAATGATGCGGGAGTGCCGCTATGACTTACCGCTTCATTTTTTACGATGGCATCAAAGGTCGCTGAGCGTCCGGTGATATCGTCAGATTTAATGGTGAGCATTTCACGAAGAGTGTATGCTGCGCCATAGCCCAACAGTGCCCAGACCTCCATTTCTCCAAATCGCTGCCCACCGTTTTGTGCTTTTCCACCAAGTGGCTGCTGAGTGATGAGTGAGTACGGACCAATAGAGCGCATATGAATTTTGTCCTCCACCATGTGATGTAGTTTCAAAATATACATGTAACCGACAGAAATAGACTGAGCAAATGCTTCGCCACTTCGTCCGTCATACAGACGCATTTTCCCAGAGCGGTCAAAACCTGCCGTTTCTAGTTCATCGCGAATTTCGTCAGCAGTTGCTCCTGCAAAAGGAGGCACAACTGCCTGGTAGTTAAGTGTGTGAGCAGCCAAACCAAGATGGAGCTCGAGAATCTGCCCGAGGTTCATACGTGACGGCACACCAAGTGGCGTAAGGATGAGGTCAATTGGATTACCATTCTCATCGTACGGCATGTCCTCAACAGGAAGGACGCGAGAAATAACACCCTTGTTTCCGTGGCGACCTGCAAGCTTGTCTCCGACAGAAACGTTTCGTACCTGCGCTACCGTTACGACAATTTTCTTTATAATTCCAGTCTCTAGCTGATCTCCTTTTTCTCTTGAGAATACACGGACACCAATAACGCGACCGCGCTTCCCGCCATCCATACGAAGCGACGTATCTTTTACGTCCTTCGCCTTGTCTCCAAAAATAGAACGCAGAAGACGCTCTTCTGGAGTAAGTTGTGTCTCTCCCTTTGGCGTTACTTTACCGACGAGAATATCGCCCGGACGAACTTCTGCACCAATACGGATGACCCCTTCTTCGTCGAGGTTCTTGAGGCGCATTTCACCAACGTTTGGAATGTCGTGTGTTGTTATTTCACTTCCAAGTTTTGTATCACGTACTGCACAATCAAACTCCTCAATATGAACCGTAGTGAACTTTGAGTTTTCTACCAGCCGTTCGGAAACAATTATAGCGTCCTCGTAGTTTGCTCCGTTCCAAGACATGAAGGCAACTCGCACGTTCTGTCCAAGCGCCATTTGTCCTTGATCACTCGAAGAAGCATCTGCAAGTACATCTCCTTTTTTCACCAAGTCTCCCGTTCTCACTACTGGACGCTGATTAAAGGCAGAGTTCTGGTTCGTTTGGGTGAGGCCCTGTAGCTTGTATTCTTTTGTTTTTCCGTCCTTGTGCTCGATTATAACTTTTCGAGCATCGGCATAGAATACCTTTCCAGACTCGAGAGCAATAACCAATCTTCCCGTATTTCTTGCAGCATGTCCTTCAATACCTGTCGCAACGATTGGTGCCTCAGGAATGAGACATGGTGTCGCTTGCTTTTGCATGTTTGAACCCATAAGCGCGCGGTTTGCATCATCGTGATCTACGAATGGAATCATCGCCGTTGCCGCAGAGAACATCTGGAAGGTAGAAACATCGATGAAGTCAATTTCGCTCCTTGTAACCACTGCCGGTTCCCCTCCCTTACGTGCTTCAATAGTGTCAGGAACGATTTTTTTCTTCGTATCTACTGGAGTGGCACCGTGTGCAATAACGTGATCCTCTTCTTCGAGAGCATTGAGATATATGATCTCATCTGTAACGACACCCTTCTGTACTTTTGCATACGGAGTCTCGATAACACCAAATTCATTGGTGCGTGCGTGTAGTGCAAGACGCAAAATAAGTCCGATGTTTTGACCTTCTGGCGTGTGGATAGGACACAGGCGTCCATAGTGCGATGGATGCACGTCGCGGACTTCAAATCCAGCTCGCTCGCGAGTAAGTCCTCCCGGACCAAGAGCGGAAAGTGTGCGCATGTTTTCAAGCTCAGCAAGAATGTTTTGCTGATCCATAAACTGCGAAAGCTGGTTTGCAGTAAAGAACTCACGTACGGACGCTTGAAATGGTCTCGGATTTACAAATGCCATTGGAAGAGTGGTTTCAGACTCTATCGTCGACATACGGTCTTGGATATTTCGTTTCATGCGGCTCATACCAACACGCATACGTGCCTGAAGAAGCTCTCCAACGAAACGGACACGACGGAAACCGAGGTGATCGATATCATCCGGAAGTGCGTTTGGGTCTGCATTCATGCGGGCAATCTCGCCAACGATATTTACGAGATCCTTAAGAGTAAGTACGCGAGCTTCAAGTGCTTTCTTGTCGGTTGGCAGACTAAAGCGCTGATTGAGACGATGACGTCCTACCTTATTAAGGTCATATCGTTCCGGAGTAAAGAGTGCGTTTACATATTGCTTGGCGTTTTCCGCAGTTGCCAAATCACCATCACGAAGACGGCGGTGTATTTCTACATACGCCTCTTCTGGAGTTTTAACAGTATCGTGGGTGAGTGTCGTCGTGAGGGCTTCCGTTGCAATTGCATCGTTTTTGAAATGCGAAAGTACTTCTTCACCGATACCTGCACCAAAGACGCTCAGGAGGTTTGTTACTGGAAACTTTCGCTTGCGGTCGATTTTAACGTAAATGGCGCCGTCTGTGTCTGACTCAATTTCAATCCATACTCCGCGAGATGGAATAATCTTTGCACCGAACCATTGCTTTCCTTTTATCTCCTCTGAAATGAAGAACGCGCCAAACGAACGAGCAAGCTGGGGAACAATAGCGCGCTCAACACCCGATACGATAAAACTCCCATGTGGGGTCATCATAGGAATGTCAGCAAGGAAAATCTCCTGCGTCTTTTCGCTTCCAAATGTTTTATTTACCAGCGTAACCGATACTTTTACGGGCGCCTCGTAGGTGCGCATGTTTTCACGGGCATACTCTTCGTCGCCTTTAGGTTCCCCCACTTCAAAGCCGTCAATACGGAGTTCAAACTTCTTTCCCGAGTAATCGCTTATCGGAGAAAACTCCTTAAACAGATCTTTCAGTCCATCAGCAAGAAGCCACTTGAAAGAATCTCTCTGATGACCCACAAGATCTGGGAAATCGACACGCGGTGCGCGATAGGCACCGAACGTCTTTGGCACAAGCGTTTTTTTGGTGCGCATGTCGTTGAAGGTGTTATAAAACGTACCCAATAAACGGAAGTAACTCATGCACACGCATGAGTAGCACTCTCGTCTATCGAGATGCTGTTAAAAATTGTCGCCCTTAGTATGTCCTGCCTGCCCTTGTAAACCCCAGAGTGCTGCCGCCACTCATTCGTTTCTGGTTATACATATACTACCCCTTCACCTTAATCTGGTCAATAGGACTATCAACATCACCTCCCCCAAAGGTCATTCCAAGGTGACACCTTGGAATCCCAATAGGTACAACCTTTTTTAGATGTCACTGAGAAGTTTACGTTTTCCTTGAGGGCTTCTTCAATTTCCATGCCTCTATTTTTGCGTGATTTCCTGTCGCAAGGACTTTTGGAATCTTGTAAAGCTTCCCGTCCCAATCGATACTTTCTGGACGAGTGTAGACTTCACTTGAGGCTGTACGACGCTCCTCTACTGACTCATCAGAGCCTAGAACACCAGGGAGCCTGCGAGTAACAGCATCCACAATAGCTAGTGCAGGAACCTCTCCACCTGTGTACGTTGCCTTCCCTACCGCATACTTTTTCACGGTACCAAAGGTTTTCATAATCTTAAGTGCTCTATCATCTATTCCCTCATAACGCCCACAGATAAGTACCACGTCATCAAACTTCCCTAACTTCTCAGCTTCAGTATTTGTAAACTCACTCCCGCCAGGTAAAAACCATACGAGTGCAACCTTCCCCTTTCGTCGTACTAAGGATTTCTTTACTGCCTTCACAACAGGAAGTGCAGTCATTACCATACCTGGACCTCCTCCGTAGGGACGTTCGTCCACCTTTCCCCATTTGTTTGTAACAAAGTCTCGCGGAGACTGATAACTCACTTTAATCTTTTTCTCTCTCTGAGCACGACCTAAAATAGATGCGTTCAGGTACGCAGTACACGCCTCAGGAAATAAAGTGATTATGTGAAAACGAAGCATGTTACTTTCAAGATTACCAGATTTACGACGTTAGAGGTTAATCTGAAAAATCCCTTCCGGTACCTAACGCATACTAACCCTCAACTTCTTCGAGCGCTTCTTCGAGAGTCTTATCATCACGCTCACGCTTGCCACCAAGTGGCTCGTTAATTTTTAGATTCACGCGAGCGTTATGCTTCATGCCCACAACACGAAGAAGGGTGCGTAGTGCCTTTGCAATATTTCCGTCGCGTCCAATAATTTTACCCATATCGTCCGTTCCTACGGATAGGGTGAGGAGTACTCCCATTTCGTCTACTGAGCGAGTAACAACTACTGCTTCAGGCTTGTCGACAAGTGCTTTTACAACGTATTCAAGAAATTGGTGATCTGATTCCATGGCGTTACAGAGTATTAGGGAATAAGGAATTCGGTACCGAGCCTATTCTTTAAAATGGGCTTGGGTTATGCCACAACTTGGGCAGGCTCTTCTACTTTTTCAACTACTGCTTCAGGGACCTCTTCTGCCACCACAACCTCTTCATCTACCTGAGTTACAGGCGCATCCTCTGCTGGTTCTGGTGTCTCAACTACAGGAATTTCTTCTTTTTTATTTTTTTCAAGACTTTTCTTAGAGACAACCGCTACTTTCTTCCCTTCCATGATGCCCTTAGAAATAAGGAGGTTCATAACACTTGGAGATATCTGAGCCCCTTTTGAAACCCAGTCCTTAATACGGTCAGCCTGTACGGTCATTGCCTTGGTTTTTGGGTTATAAGTACCGACAAGATCAACGTATGAACCTGCCTTTGGGCCACTGGTTTTCTTTAAGACGACAATGCGAAATGCCGGATCATTTTTCCGGCCAATTCTCTGAAAACGGATCATCAACATAGTACGGGGAACTGTATCAGATAAAGGGTTATGGGTCAAATAAAAAAACGGGGGACCTTAAGGTCCCCCGCAGTGATCCCATGTCCATTCCAAGGAGGGGTCGCATTCTCCTACGGAAGTCGGGTAAAGAGTGTCAGGGCTTCAAGAAGCCCTGACAAAAAAATTCGAAAGCGCGAAGCTTTACGAAAATATCCACACGTGAATGCGGACTTCTATAATGTAACACACCTATGCGAAATGTACAAATAGACAAAAAAGAGGGCACCCGAAGGGTGCCCTTGAAGTTGAGTCGCGATGTCGCCCCGCGACCAGAGACATTATAGCAAATTTTACGCTCTCTTGTTAGAGTAAGCATACATGACTTCACACACTCAAGGGACTTTTCAAGGTCCCATTACGGTTACCCGTACCGGCAAAGGATTCTTTACGTATGACGAAAACGAAGCTGACCTCTTTATTTCAGATGAGAACCTGCTCGGTGCCTTTCCAGGCGATATTGTAGAAGTCGTTAAAACAGAACCTACCCCTGACCCACGTACTGGAATTGCTAAACCTTCAGGAAAAGTTGTACGGATTTTAAAGCGTAATCGTGAGACCTTTGTCGGAAAGCTTGTACAAGGAAACGAGATTCAGCAAAACACAGCAGAGGTGTATATGATTCCGGACTGGAAGAAAATGTATACAGCGTTTCTTATTCGTGGAGAATCGCTTCCCATAGGTCAGAAGGTCTTGATACGCTTTACCGACTGGATAGAGGGGCAGAGGTTTCCTACGGGAGTTCTTGAGGAAATAATTGGCCCTGCAGGAGTTCACGAAACAGAAATGCGTGCTGTTGCTCTTTCTCAAGGCTTCCGAAGTGACTTCCCTCCTGGAGTCGTCAAAGAATCCAAGGAAATTGAGAACAATATCGCCACACATATACAAGAAGAGACGGAACGTGCACTAAGTAACGGTACACGAAAAGATTTTAGAGACGTTACCACTTTTACCATTGACCCGTTTGACGCTAAGGACTTCGACGACGCCCTTTCTGTCCGTACGCTCGACGATGGAACTACTGAAGTTGGGGTACATATTGCAGATGTATCGTACTTCGTACGTCCGGGGACCTCTATTGATGACGAGGCGCGTAAACGTGCTACTTCCGTGTATCTCGTCGACCGCACCATTCCCATGCTTCCGGAGATTCTCTCAAATAATCTTTGTTCCCTTAATCCAAACGAGGACCGCCTAGCAGTTTCGGCAGTATTTATTCTCGACAAGCAAGCGGGCATTATAAACCGCTGGTTTGGTGAGACCGTTATTCATTCTGACAAACGCTTTACCTACGAAAATGCCCAAGAGGTTCTCGATGCTAACTCTGGAGAATACTTGGCTGAACTCACGACACTAAAGACACTCGCAGATCTGTTGCGAACGCGGCGTGAAAAAGCAGGTGCCATTGCCTTTGACACTCCCGAAGTCAAAGTCGAATTAAACGCGCAGGGGAAACCAATCGGTGTGCATCTGAAAGAACGTAAGGCGACAAACTTACTTATTGAGGACTTCATGCTTTTGGCAAATGAAGAAGTTGCCGAGTATCTCACGCAGATGTTTAAAAAGACACATTTGAAGGAACGTCCCATTTATCGTATTCACGACGTACCCGATGCCGAACGCATTGCAAATCTCGTAGAGTTTCTGAAAGTGCTTGGCTATCATCTCGATATGAAAGGAACATCTGTAAAAGGAACGGAAATAAACAAACTTCTCGAAGAAGTAAGGGGGAAACCTGAAGAGTACTTAATTAAAATGGCAGCACTTCGCTCCATGAGCAAGGCAGTGTATACAACTAAAAACATCGGACATTACGGACTGGTCTTTGAGTTCTACACTCACTTCACCTCGCCAATACGTCGCTATCCCGACCTAATCACGCACCGTATGGTGAAGCATTTTGCTGATAACGAAAAAGTAAGTACGGCACAGATGCAGGAGTTTGAAGAGCTTGCACGTCACTCAAGTGAACGTGAGGTCTCCGCAACGGAGGCAGAGCGCGACTCCATTAAAATGAAGCAAGTTGAGTATCTCGAGAGCCGTGTTGGAGAAGACTTTGATGCAGTCATTAGCGGTGTATCGGATCGAGGGCTATATGTCGAGCTCCGCGAGACACGCGCTGAGGGAATGGTGAATGTTAGAAATGTTGGAAACGACTACTACACATACGATCAAAAACACTACCGACTTGTGGGTGAACGAACTAAAACACAGTACCGTCTTGGAGATCCTATACGCGTTACTCTCATAGCTGCGCGAGTTCCTGAGCGCGAACTTGATTTTGGTATCGCAAAAAATAGCTAACTAAGACGATACCCCGTCCTAGCTAGTTTTTTGGTTTTTGAGGTGTACTCTTATAGGTGGGTAGTCCAACCCTGAATCTTTAGGAGAGGTTCCATGCCAAGTGGTGAAAAAATGGCTCCGAAATGCCTTTGTGGGGCCGAAAATGTTCCGTTTCGCTTCGAGCCCATCTGTTTTGGACTCATGCGGATGCCTGTTTTCACAGAGCACGACGATTGTGTGTTTGTGAAGCTGAATCGCTTCACTTTCAACTGGTTCAAGCTCGTTTTGCCATAAACAATTCCGCCGCGACCCCACAAGGGTCGCGGCGAATACGATATAGAGACACTATCTATTCTTTACTTGGCAACTGCAGTTGCTTCTTCAAATTTTACTGAAAGTAGTTTTGAGATTCCGTCATTTCCCATCGTAACGCCGTATAAAATGCCCGCTCTACTCATCGTCTCTCGGTTATGAGAGATAACGATAAGCTGTGATTTCTTTGCGAGGGACTCTATCATATCGCCGTAGCGGCGACTATTTGCCTCATCGAGTGCCGCATCCGTTTCGTCCAGTATCAAAAACGGTGGCGGATTCACCTGACTCATCGCAAAAATAAGGGCGATTGAAGTAAGTGCACGCTCCCCACCTGAAAGTTGCATAAGTGCCTGTACTTTTTTCTTTGGTAAGTGAACGTTGATTTCAATCCCCGGTTTCATTTGTTTTTTAACTACAACTTCTTCGTCTAAGTCGTCATCGCTCTCCTCGTACTCTTTTTCGCGAATATCAATATCTTCGAGTACCAGCTTGGCACTACCGCCACCAAACATGCTCGCAAAGAATTCGCTAAAGGAAGTGTTCACTTTCAAAAGTCCCTCGGCAAATGACTTTGTAAGTTCACTGTCGAGATCTTTTATGAGTTCTTGTAGTCCTTCTGCCGACTTTGAGAGGTCTTCTAGCTCTCGGGCGAGGAAGTGTTCTCGCTCTACTGCTTCGGTATATTCTTCTTTAACTTCCGTACCACCACCACCCGCTTCTTCTACACGAATTTTAAGTCGTTCCATCATGCGTCTTTGACCCTCTTGGACACTCCGTTCTTCTGAAACACTTTGCGTGCGTGTTTCATAGAGAAGTGCCTTTGCTCCAGCAAGTGCAAAAACTTCCTTACGTTCTCTCTCAAGCTCTTGCGCAAGTAGCGCGAGTTCACGCAATCGCCCGTCAGTGCGCACTACAACGTTTTCTGCTTGTGCCTTACGTTCTGCAAGCTCCAGCACACGGTGGCGCTCTTCTCTTCCCGTCTCGTCATGCGCAAAAGATGCCTCACGTGCTCGAAGTAGTGCCTCTCGTCCTTTTGAAATGGCTTCTTCGAGCCGTGTATCTTTATCGAGAAGTTCTTTGCGTTCATTTTCAAGAGCGTATACAGTTTGTTCTTCGTCAGCGAGATAGTCATTATTTGGACGTGCAAATGTATCAAAAAATGCCTGCACAAAATTTCGGAGCGTCAGCAGGTTGGCACGAAGAACATCTACTGAGGACTGCTCTGCGTCCTTTGTATACTCGGCAATCTCATTTCTCAACGTGTCGAGGTCTTCCCGCGGAATCTTTACATACGGATCACGTGCACTAGCGAGACTTCGTTTCTTAGCAGATTCTGTAGCACCTTCTGCACGACCAATTTCTCGCGCAAGAAGAGAACGTTCAGCGATGTGCTTTTCAAGAGTCCTCTCGGCTTCATAGATTCGCTCCTGAAGTTTTGTACCCTCAACGTCATTTGTCGTACGTTCATCAAAAGCAGCAAGTTTTGCCTTTGCGTCTTGCAGAGCATGCGCGGCTTCCATTTTTTCCTTGTTTGCTTTCTCTTTCTCGTCTAGAATATAGCGTTCTTCTGCTGGGAAATAGGTTCTGCAGACGTCTATGAGTTCCTGTATAAGTCCTTCTGCACGCTCTAAACGCTCTACCTGTTTCTTAAGAAACTTGATATGCGGTGCAATCTCCCGGCGCAGCCCCTCCACTTCACGAACATTATTCTCAGTTTTCTCCAACTTTCGAGTGGCTTCTTGCTTTTTAAACTCAAACACCTTTAGTCCAAGTGCGTCTTCAAGCATTGCACGTCGTTCGCGAGGGTGTGCGAGTAGTATTCTATCTGCTTCGCCTTGAGAAATTATGTGGTGTCCACTTTCGCCAATGTTTGCGCTTGCTAAAAGTTCGTGAACGTCTCGTAAACGTACTTTGGAATCATTTATTGAGTACTCACTCGAACCGTCACGAAATACCGCACGCTCTATCGTTACCTCGTCGTATTCTATCTTGGGAAAAATCTTCCGGTTGTTATCAAAAACTATCGCAACTGCAGCTCTATTAGCGCGCGTAGAGGTATGCGAGCCACTAAAGATAAGGTCTTCGCTTCTTTTCCCTCGCATGGACTTCATGGACTGTTCCCCCAGAGCAAATCTAAAGGCTTCCGCAACGTTACTCTTTCCAGAACCATTTGGACCCACAATTGCCGTAGTAGCCGCAGAGAAATCAAGCACGGTTTTACGCGCGAAAGATTTGAACCCAGATATTTCAAGTCTCTTCAACATTTATTTATAAGTATACCGCACGTACCTCTTAGAAATATGTGCCGTCTGAGGAAAACAAACGACGCACCCCGCCGGGGTGCGTCACATAGCCCTGATGCCTTGGGGTTTTATTCGGGTCCGTCCCCGTCGGGCTCAAGCATAATCCTTGCCAACTTCTCCATCCAGTGAAGTTTTCCCTTGTTTAGGTTTGAACAGGCTCTCGAGAGGATATTGGCTCTCACTTCTGAGCGCTCGCCCCATATAACCAGTGAATCAACTTGAGCAGCCTCCAACTGGTCAAGAGCTATTTCCCCAATTGGAACTTCCTGTAACTGGACGAGCTGCGCCACCGAAGCGCACAATTCCTTCTTTTTTGAATCATCAACAAGAAATCTGCGTGCAAAGACATATATCTCAATATCTTCGACTGTTCTGCGCTCAATGAACAGCGCAATAGGCGTCGTCTCATCAAGATGGACCGGCCTTACATATGTACCGAAAAGTGACGCTTCTCCACCAGCAGGATACATCGTGTTCACGCGCGCAATGCCTTCAATCCCTGTCATGATCTGTCTCCCAAAGACCTTGTGTATATATCTAGGTAAAGAGTAGCCTTGTACGCAGGCAACGTCAATGCATTCTTCCTCTACCAACCCGTCTTCTCAAGGGCCTTTTGAGCAGCAGATTGCTCCGCTTCTTGCTTGCTTGGGCCGTCCCCACGCGCAATTTCGTCAGTACCAAGGAATACCCCTACCGTGAATATCTTGTCGTGATCAGGTCCTATTTGGGTAAGTGTTTTGTAGTTTGGTGTGGTGCTCTTTTTTTCTTGCGCTAGCTCTTGAAACTTACTTTTCGCATCTTGCCACGCACGGTTTTTTAGAATGTCGTCAATTTTCCCGTACAGGTGGGTTTCCAGAAACCTTTCTGCCGTCTCATATCCTTGGTCAAGGTAAATGCTTCCGAGAACTGCTTCAAAGGCGTTTGCGAGTATAATCTGTCGTGCGCGCCCAGTGTCTCTTGCCTCGCCCTTAGAAAGAAGGAGCATGTCATTAAGCTTTAATACTTGTGCGGTCTCTGCAAGCGAATACGTATTTACGAGTGCGGCACGATAGGCAGTGAGATCGCCCTCTGGCTTACTCGGAAACTTCTTATAGAGGAAGTGTGTTACGGCAAGTTCAAGTACAGCATCACCCAAAAACTCCAGACGCTCATTATGTGCTTTTGCGCTTTTGTGTTCATTCAAATAGGATCGATGAGTTAGTGCTTCCTCAAAAAGCTCACTATTCTTAAAAGTAAGCCCTAGGGAGTCTGCGTATCGTTCAAAATCAGTCATTGTTGGGTAAGCTTACAGCTTATAGGTTTCAGCTTGCAGGTTTTTGAGAGAAAAAGCAACTCGACGACTATAGATGTAGTAGGGATTACGTACTAGAAAGAACTTTCTGAAGCAGTTCCTAACAACCTCGATCTACTTACCTTACCTTCAGTTCGCTTTTCTCCCGTGCCTTATCAAGAAGTTTTTGTACCCCTGCCGTAACTATGGGAAGCATGTCGTCGTAAAAATTAAGATCGAGTATGTCGGCGAGACGAAACCACCTAGCATCATCAAGTCCCCCACTCTTCTTCAGATTGAGGGTTTCAAACTCTGCCTGCACCAGAAAGAAATATACATGTTTTCGTACCTTTCCTTTTTCAGGGTGCGAAGCAACATACTCGTTTTCTCCAACGAGCGTTTCGACTACTCCAGTAAGTCCAAGTTCTTCTTTCACCACACGCGCAACTCCTATTTCCGGACTCGCATCCTGCTCAATATGCCCTTTAGAAAGGGTCCATCGCCCAAAAACGTCATGCACAAGTGCAAGGTAGTATTGTCCTTCACTTTCAGCGTATACAATTCCCCCGCCAAGTTTCTCAAGAGGAAGATCTTCACGTTTAACAGCAACACGTTTACCGGTCTCTTCTTTTCCTGGCTCACCTAATTCCTTATACACGGCACCAAGTACTCCGTTTACAAAACGACTTGAAGAATCTCCACCAAAGATTTTCGCAAGCTCTATCGCTTCGTTAATAGCGACCTTTGCAGGTACTTGAGTACGGTCGGCAAATAAAAGCTCGAAAAGTCCGATACGGAGGATATTTCTATCGACTGGCGCAATTTTTTCGATTGGCCAGTCCGGTGCTGCTTTCTCTATAACAAGATCAAGATCTGGTTTTTTAGCAAGAACACCTGAAAGGAGTGTTTCCATGAATGGCTTGTCAGTGTCCTCTCCTCCGAACTCTTCTACATTACGAATGAGCATTGAAGGTACATCCGCGCTGTCTGCACTAGCAGTATCCCACTCAAAAAGTGTTTGCAGTACTACGGAGCGGGCGAGGTGACGGTTTGCCATATCAAAGAACTATATGAGTAGAGTATCAGCTATATAGTACTCTACGCAAGGCAATGTTAGTAAGAAGTGTGTTCATAACAAAAAACTTGCAGGGTTATTCTCTCTGCAAGCTGCTCGCTAAAACTACGCAAAGCCGTATCCCTAGGCTCCGCCTCCAAATCCAGAGCGTGACTTCGCCTTCCCTAAGGTCATGCGCCCAGCAAGTCCTTCTGATTTTTTATCATCGGCAAGCTTCTCAACATGCACAGGCTCTCTCTTTCCTTCTTGGTGTAGGTGTTCACGCTTTTCAGTTTCTCTTGCCTTTACCCGAGCGGCCATCTTATCGATCTTTTTTGTCGATATTATTTGAATACCTTTGTACATTCCTGTTGACTCATCTAGTCGGTGAGGAAGACGAAGCGCACCGCTCTCCTTGTCAGCCACAATCGTGGCGTCTTTTAGGGCATGGTGACTCCTACGGTTCCGGGTGTGCCCAGAAGTATGGCGCATTCGTACTGACATATATAGTACATAACCTATCACAACGTGCTCTGGAACGCAAAACCGCCCGATTGTTAGTCAGGGCGGAATTTGCAAGAAAACTGCGCGAACTTCTCGTCCGGGGCACTCTCTGGCTTCCTCAACAGAAATCCAGCAATGCGCCAGGTCGAACATAGCACTCAGCCCACAAAAGATACAGTTTCCGTCATATCCTGATGCAGACCCTTCGCAGTTCATGCATGTTGAAGGACGTGTCTCCCTGTGAGGGGTTGCCGTCACTTTTTCTTTTTTCATCTATCCTCTCCTAAGGAACAGACCTTTAATCTTACTCCCATGATTCTAGAGGTCAATATGAATGTATGAGACACGGTGTATGGCACACATGCCGTATTCACGCAGAGCCTGCATATGTTGCTTGGTTCCGTAACCCTTATGCTTTTCAAATGCATACTCTGGATACTGTTTTGCTAGTTCGATCATCAATCTGTCTCTTGAGACCTTTGCCATAACTGAGGCAAGCATAATTGCACCAATGAGTCCATCTCCACCGATAATGGTCTCTTGAGTATATGCTCCCGGCGCCTGCAGGGCGCCGTCGAGGTACACTTTCACGTCGTCGGGCTTTGGTGCGAGCCTCTTTACTCCTTGAGCAACGAGCCTGGCTATCACCGCGGAAATTCCCTCTTCATCTATTTCTTGACTGCTTCCAAATTCCACACAAAACCTAATTGAAGAATATCTTGACTGTTCCAATTCGAGCATCTCCTCATATATACGTTCGCGCGTTCTTTCAGTAAGTTTTTTTGAGTCATTAAGACCCTTGAACCGTGCAAGCAGGTCAACATTTCCGCTCACAGACACAATCCCCACCGCAACAGGACCTGCGAGCGGTCCTCTCCCCGCTTCATCAATGCCCAATATCATACTCATACCCCCATACTACCAGACTCAGTCGTCGATGGTATTGTGTGAGTATGAGTACGAGACTCTCAAATAACCCCGAGATACTAGGCGTGGGCGAACTGGCGAGCGAGCCGTACAATAGTACGGTGAGCGAGCCAGTTGGGACCCACAACGACGTAGATGGGGGTTATTTGAGGGTCTCTAAGTTTGTCCATCTTCACACACACTCCCATTACAGCTTCCTAGAGGCGCTTCCAAAAGTACCCGCACTCGTGGACGAAGCCTTAAAACAAGGCATGGACGCGCTTGCGCTTACCGATTCAGGAAATATTCACGGTGCTATAGAGTTCTACAAAAAAGCGACTGCGAAAGGCATAAAACCTATTATTGGTGTTGATGCCTATATCGCGCCAAGGACTCGCTTTGATAAAGACCCCTCCCAAGATGCAAAACGCACCCGTCTCGTGCTTCTTGCAGAGAATAACGCTGGATACAAAAATCTTCTCAAACTTATAAGTGCCTCACACATCGAAGGATTTTTTGAAAAACCTCGGATGGACAGGGATTTGCTCCGCGCTCACAAAGAAGGGCTCATCGCACTCATGCCGTCCTTTGCTGGAGATGTCGCCCGACTCCTCTCTTCTGGAGACGAGAACGGCGCACGCGCAATACTTGCAGAGTACATAAGTATTTTCGGGAAGGAAAACCTCTTTCTTGAAATTAGTCACCATCCAAAAGTTGATGGACACATGCAGAGGATGCAGAAAATCCGCGAGCTTGCAAAGGACGCGGGAATCGGAGTCGTTGCTCAACATGACGTGTACTATCTTAAAAGTAGCGATCGCGAAGCGCGTGAGGTCATGCGCCGTATCGCGCGGGGTGCACAAGGGTATAACGAGGAAGAAGATTTCTCTTTTGTAAATGAAAAGCAGATGCGAGAGTGGTTCAAAGATGTTCCAGAAGCAATTGATACCTCCGGAGAAATTGCAGAGCGTTGCACCGTAACACTTGAGCTCGGTTCATGGGTATTCCCTGACTTTGTCATTCCAAAGGACACGACTCATGAAAAACTCTTGCGCGATCAAACGTATGCTGGGCTTACATTGCGGGGTATGGAAAAGACCCCAGAGGTTGAAGAACGTATTGAGTATGAGCTTGGGGTCATTATTGGAAAGGGTTTTGCGCCATACTTTCTTACGGTATCTGATCTTCTTACACATGCGAAAGAACAAGGGATACTCACTACCACGAGAGGATCTGCTGCGGGATCTATTGTGTCTTACTTGGTGGGTATCACGAACGTTGATCCTATCGCCTATAAACTTCCCTTTGAGAGGTTTTTAAATCCAGAACGCCCCAAGGCCCCAGATATTGATATGGACTTTGCTGATAACCGTAGAGATGAAATGATTGCGTATGCGAAAGAAAAGTACGGTAACGATCACGTCGCGCAAATCGGTACCTTTGGAACCATGATGGCGAGGGCTGCCGTGCGCGATGTTGCGCGCGCACTTGGACACTCCTATGGTACGGGCGACCGTATTGCAAAACTTATTCCCATAGGAGCGCAAGGCTTCCCTATGACTATAGACCGTGCCCTTGCCATGGAGCCTGATCTTAAGGCGCTCTACAACGAAGATGACGACGTGAAGATAATCCTGGACCTTGCAAAACGAATAGAGGGGTGCGCACGTCAAACTGGAGTACACGCTGCAGGTATCGTTATTTCCCCCACCCCATTGACCAACTGGACCGCACTTCAGGTTGATCCTAAGACCGGAAAACTCATCACCCAGTACGACATGCATGCAATTGAAGACGCTGGACTTTTGAAATTCGACTTCCTCGGAATCAAGAACCTTTCAATACTTTCTGCGTCTGTAACACGCGTACAAGAAACCCGTAGTATTGCTATTGATATTGAGAATATTCCTATGGACGACGCTTTGACATTTGCCATGCTCGCACGCGGAGAGACTGAAGGAACGTTCCAATTAAACGGCGCGGGTATGACCCGCTACTTAAAGGAGCTCCGTCCAACAACCATTCATGACATCAATGCCATGGTGGCGCTCTATCGCCCGGGTCCGATGGAAACCATTCCTCAATACGTTGAGCGTAAACATAATCCAAAGCTTATACACTTTCTTGATCCTCGCATGGAAGAGTATCTGGACGCGTCCTACGGGCTTTTGGTCTATCAAGACGACGTTCTCTTGACTGCAATAAAACTCGGCGGTTACTCATGGCTTGAAGCAGATACACTCCGAAAAGCCATGGGCAAAAAGATTCCTGCAGAGATGGAGGCGCAAAAAGAGAAACTACTCAAAGGGTTCAAGGATTACGGAAAACTTTCACCTGCCAAGGGTGAGAAGTTATGGGCACTTATTGAGCCGTTTGCCGCGTATGGTTTCAACAAGGCTCATGCCGCCTGTTACGGAAAGGTTGCCTATCAAACGGCATACATGAAGGCAAACTATCCCGTCGAGTACATGGCAGCGGTACTCACTGCTGACTCTGGCGACACTGACTCCATCGCTACGTTTGTCGCGGAATGTGAACGTATGAAAATTCCAGTACTTCCACCGGACGTAAACGAGAGCGGTACAGACTTTACCGTAGTTGGGGATAAATCTGGCGAGAAAAACTCAATTCGATTTGGTCTTTCTTCTATTAAAAACTTTGGTGAAGGCATAGCTGAAGCAATTCTTGAAGAGCGTGGAGCGCACGGAACATTTTCGACACTTGCAGAGTTTCTTTCACGAGTGGCTGCAAAAAGTCTCAACCGTAAGTCCCTTGAAAGTCTTATTAAATGCGGCGCCCTTGATAGATACGGAGACAGAACCTATCTCCTTGAACATGTCGAAACACTGCTCGCCTTTCATCGCGATGCAACGATGCAAGCTCCCCAAGACTCTTTATTTGGTGCGCTTGCTCTTACCCCCACCCTTCTTTTGTCGCCTCAAACACAAACGACCTCGCTCACAGAAAAGCTTCTTTGGGAAAAAGAACTCCTGGGTATATATGTCTCTGGACACCCACTGGACGCGCACACTGCGACCGTCGACAGAGCGACGCTCAGTATTAAAAGTATTAAAGAGAACCCCGAAGAAGGGCGTGCAGTAATTCTTCCAGTACTCGTAAGTCAGGTTAAAACACACCTCACCAAAAAAGGAGACAAGATGGCGTTCGTTCGTTTTGAAGATAAAGAAGACTTTATAGAAGCAGTCGTATTTCCCAAACTATTTAAAGAGCACATAGAGAGCGCTGTGGTTGGTAACTGTTTGCTAGTGAAGGGTACGGTCTCGATTAGAAACGGGGAGACGACATTAGCTATCGAAAACCTAAAGAAACTTTAGACTGACCCCAAAAGATATCGTCTGCTTTGTTTCTCCTTCCGAATCTCCTTCACCGTAATAGGATATACGCCTCGGTACGATTCGAAGTGTAGCCTCGCATCTGATACCTTTTGGGGTCAGTCTGATCGGGCTAGGCTTCAACTAGTCCAGTTCTTGACTCCCCTTCTGTTTTTAAGTACGGTGAACCTATCCGCGGTTAGCGTGGGCTGATATTTGAGAGGAATTACGTATGTACCGTGATGAAAACGGCTGGATTGGTGTCTATGAGAGAGCAGACGCGCTTTGGATACATAGTGGAAATGCTCTGGATCCGCACGCTGAACTCACTTCCAAAAATCACAGCAATGGCTTCTTCAATAGCCACCGGATTATTCCCAACAGAGAAACAATGTCTTTCGGTGAGTATGTTTTTTATGTACGACAGCTTCGGCAAGCCGCGTCGGATCTCGTCGAGCATTTTCAACATGCTGGTGGAAACATCTATACCGTCGACCGCGTTGTCGGACCCGCAACGGGGGCGACCAGACTCGCCGAATATATAAGCGACGAGGTAGCTTCCAGACGGGGTTCGCACTGTGCGTGGGCATCGCCCGAAAAAGACGTAATCGGTGGGAAAAAGGTCATGATTTTTAAGGACCCGACCCGCCTCGTCCTTTCAGGCGAAGTGGTGCTCTTGATCGATGACGTTTGTACGACTGCGGGTAGCGCTTTGCTCACTGCGGATGCAGTCAAACGGCGTGGCGGAAATATCCTGCCACAGTTGCTCGTACTCGTAAATCGTTCTGGGCTTGCGGAAGTTGGTGGGCATAAAATTATCGCGCTCATCAATCATTCCATGCCGATATGGACACCCGAGGAGTGTCTCTTGTGCAAGCAGGGATCGAAGGCAATCCGACCGAAAGACAAAGACCACTGGGCGGAATTAACCACCCGAAACTGACTTTGTTATTGCGAGGCAGAGCCTCGCAATAACAATAGCGACCCCCCAAAGGGTCGCTATCTTTTTTATACTGCGCGTTCATATACAATCTTCCTTCTCGTCTTGTTCTATATGCATTCCCTGCCAGCTGCATACTATCAGCTGTAAGCTATTTTATGGTATTCTCTTTATTAATGGTAACGCTTGAAGAGAAACGGCATACACTCGCCCACTTACTTGCAGCAGCGGTTTTGGAGCATTATCCCCACGCAAAACCAACTATAGGTCCTGCCGTAGAAAACGGTTTTTATTACGATTTTGATTTCTCTAACGGCAACGCTCCCAAGGAAGGAGAACTTGAGATACTTGAGAAAACAATGCGCGAACTGCTCCCCTCATGGAATGAGATGACTAGTACCGAGGTATCACACATTGACGCACGCGCTCGATATGACGAGAATCAATACAAGGTAGAACTCATAGACGGTATCGTTCTAAACGACGAAAAGATTACACTCTACACTGCAGGAGACTTTACCGACCTGTGCCGAGGAGGGCATGTGAAAAATCCAAGTAAAGAAATAGCGCCTGATTCATTTATGTTAGAGCGCGTTGCAGGAGCATACTGGCGAGGAGATGAAAAAAAACCAATGCTTACCCGTATCTATGGCCTTGCATTCGACAGCAAGGAAGAACTTGAAGCTTATAAAACGCAAAAAGAGGAGGCGGAAAAAAGAGACCACAAGAAGCTTGGCAAAGAACTTGATCTTTTTCTTATTGATGAAAAAGTTGGTAGAGGACTTCCTTTGTGGACACCAAAAGGTACGACTATAAAGTTTGAGCTTGAAAACTTTACTCGTGGTCTTGAGAAGGCATACGGCTATGAACATGTTGCGACACCGTATCTCGGTAGTGAAGAATTGTATCGTACCTCAGGTCATCTTGATCACTATGCTCACAACATGTACGCCTCTATAGACATGGATGGCGATAAATTTTATTTACGTCCGATGGCATGTCCACACCATATTCGAATGTATCAGCGCAAGCCGTGGAGCTACCGCGACCTTCCTATTCGCTATGCAGAAATAGCCGACTACAATAGATACGAAAAATCCGGCGAACTTATGGGTATGATTCGTGTTCGAAAATTTCAACTAACTGACGGTCACCTCTTTGTAACACCAGAGGGTCTTAAGGAAGAGTTTAAGAATGTGTGTCGAATGATTGTGGAAGGCATGCAGGGACTCGGTCTTTCTGACATTGTTTCTTACCGTTTTTCTAAACGAGACCCCCTTAATAAAGAAAAGTACTATCCGGATGACAACCTTTGGAGTACTGCTGAAGGCACCATGAAAGAGGCACTCGACGAACTTGGACTTTCGTATATTGAGGTAGATGACGAAGCCGCTTTTTATGGACCCAAGCTCGACGTCCAGGCACGTAATGTTAATGGAAAAGAAGATACTCTCTTCACTGCCCAAATGGACTTTCTTCTTCCGGAGAAATTCGATATTGAATACGTTGATGCGAGCGGACACAAAGCACGACCGGTTATGATCCACCGCTCAACTATTGGTAGTCTTGAGCGTGTCTTTGGTTTCCTTATTGAGCACTACGGAGGCGCTTTCCCTGCGTGGCTCTCCCCTGTTCAGGTTCGTATACTTCCCATCTCAGAAAAACATTTGGAGTACGGGCAGGACGTGTTTGAGCAGTTACGCACACAAGGCGTACGTGTAGAGCTTGACGGCGCAAGCGAATCACTCGGTAAGAAAATACGGAGCGCGAAAGGAGAAAAGATTCCCTACGTACTCGTTGTCGGAGATGCTGAAGTGGAACAAGGAACCGTATCGGTTGAAAGTCGCGATAAAGGAAAACTTGATGCGATGAGGGTGGAAGAGTTTGTGGAAATGATTATTAAAGAAATTAAAGAGAAGAAAGCTTGCGGCTGATAGCTTGCGGCTTGCAGGAAAATACAAATAACGGCGCCAAAGGCGCCGTTATTTGTATTTTAATTGGTGAAATAAAATCTTCAAAGACAAGGCGTGAGTGAGAAACGCACCGAGCCGTATGAGCTATTACGGTGAGGGAGTCTCGCAATGAACAACGCAGTATTTGGAGATTTTAGACACCAGTTAGCCGTTCACTATGGACAATGCACGTGTAAGCGCCAATTTCGTTCCCGTAATTCCTGCTGAATAGCTTGAGTCAACTGCAGTAGCAAGTGACGTTACGAGTCGTTCAAGAAATGACGTGTGAACATCTGCAGTGATACGCGCGATTTCTGGATGTACGTGAGTACCATCTACACGAGCACGATATGCGTCATCAAGTGCACAGACTGTGTGGGCGAGAAACTGTTCAACATCCCCTCCTGCCTTTGCGATAGCGCGCACGGTGCTAAAGACTGCGTCTTTATCTCCAGAAAGAAGTGCTCCAATAAAGCCAGAGACGTCATCCGAAAATACCATTCCTTGCATTGTTGGAGCGACTGGCTCTGGTACAGATTTCTGTGATACCGGCACTTGTGCAGGAGAAACCTGTACGTCAGAAGTTGCAACCTCTTCATACATGGGCTCTTTATCTGCCACTACTGGTGCTTCTTCGTACGAGGGAGTTGATTCCGGCGAAGAAAAGACCATTCCTGATTCACGAGAAAGTCCTTTTACAATGTCATCAATAGTAAGCGCAGTACCTGATCCAAAGGAACGGAATCCTTCATATGCGGAGTGCACAGATGCGGGAGAAACATCTCCTGTTACCAAAGGCGCGCTGTCATGTACATGTGCTGTCTTTGTGTTTTCTACACTATAGCTGGCTAGTGGTGCGATGTGTGCTGCAGAATCATGTCGTAGCACATCAGGACCTTTCTTAACAACATCCCGAACCGTCTTGGTGAAGTTTTTGGTACCTTTTGCAAAACGCGGAAGGAGTCCGAACAATATAAGATACGCCGCAGCTAAACTCCAGATAATAAACATCAGCCAGTACACAATGGTTCCGGTAACACCCAGATCAAGTCCAGTGTACGGAATCTGCGAAAGAAATACGGATGCAAGTGGCTCGTCAGCGGGAACTCTCAATGAATCGAGGGTTACGCGTGGCTTACTTCGACCGCCTCCTCCCCCGCCGCCTCCTCCTCCGCCTCCACAGTTGCTTGTACATCCGCCTCCGCCGGTTGTTACCGTTACGGTTGCAGAACAGGTAAGCGTGCCCCCTGTAGTGGTGGTGAACGTTCCGTTATATGTAGTCGTAACCGCAGGAGTAACTGTTACGGTACCTGAAACTCCAGTGGTAGTGCCTACGCCGTTATCAATAGATACGGCCGTAATATTTGTTCCGCTATAACTGAGTGTCGAGCTTCCTCCGGGGTTTATCGTTGTTGGATTTACGGTAAGTACACATGAGGGTATCGGTGGTGTAGGTGTTACCGTTACGGTGGCACTACACTGTGCTGTGCCTCCAGGGCCAGTAACGGTGCCTATATAGGTCGTGGTGCTCGGGGCGGTAACCGTGTGTGAGCCTCCAGAGACTGGTGTTACCTGCCCAATGCCGTTATCAATAGACATAGTGGCTCCATTTGTAGTTGTCCAGGTGAGTACTGAAGTACCTCCTGTGATAACCGATGTTGGGTTTGCGACAAGCGTACACGCTGGTACAGATGGTGGCGGAAGCAGGGTTACCGTAACGGTAGCGTTACACTGCACCGTTCCTCCGGGACCCGTTGCTGTCCCGGTGTAGGTTCTCGTTATAAGAGGAGTAACCCTTGTTGATCCACCAGCTACGGGAGTAACACTTCCAATTCCCTGATCAATACTAAATGTGGTTGCATTAGTGGTCGTCCAGGTGAGTACTGAGTTACTTCCTATCTGGATAGCAGTAGGGTTTGCGACAAGTGTACACACGGGAATATTTGGTGGTGGAGGTGTGGTCGTTACCGTAACGGTAGTACTACAGTTTGAACTTCCAATCGCTCCTTGTGCCGTTCCGGTGTAAGTAGTTGTAACCGTTGGAGAAACGGATACTGACCCGCTCTCTACTGGAGTAACGCTACCCACACCATTGTCTATGGTAAAAGAGTCCGCGTTATCAGTACTCCAGCTAAGCACTACAGTCTGTCCAGGACTTATAGTGGACGGAGTTGCGCTCAACATCGTACACTGCGCTGGTGGTGGAAGTGGTACGGGAGCTGGAGG
>CXWL01006554.1_pt1 | contig 29185 bp, 22 predicted proteins | sample 590931 | NCBI WGS metagenome assembly CXWL01 (sample SAMEA3498368, study PRJEB10139) | groundwater metagenome | biome: water well; material: biofilm material | place: Germany | collected 2015-04-27 | reverse complement strand
CCGTGCTCATCGAACCGTCCAATGTCGCCGGTATGAAACCATCCGTCCTTGTCAATGACCTTTGCGGTCTCTTCCGGCTTGCGATAGTACCCCTTCATCAGCCCCGGACCGCGTACAAGAATCTCACCGTGCGATCCCGTAGGCAGCGTGCGCAGCTGCTCGTCGACGATGCGCACTTCCGCATGACGAATCGGTCGCCCCACGATGCCCGGTTGGTCCTCTCCCTTCCGGGTCGCCGCGATCACCGGCGACGTTTCGGTAAGCCCATAGCCCTGCCCGAGGCAGACTCCGAAGCGCTCCTGAAACCCCGCGCGCACGTTGTCGGGCAACGGCTCGCCTCCGCTGATGGCAACATAGATTTCTTTGAACGCTTCGGGTTTGGCGCTCTTCACTCGCAGCATGGCCGCATACATGCTGGGAATCGCGAGAATCACCGTAATGCGATGCTCCTCGAGCGCCCGAACCGCCGCAATCGGATTGAAACGCGGGATGGCGAACACCGAGGCGCGCAGAAAAATCGGGATCAGCACGTTGGCCGTCAGTCCGAACACGTGAAACGGCGGCAGGATATTCAAGAATCTCTGCGGCTGGTCGGTATGCAAAACGGAATGAATGCAATCGACGCAATTGCTGTGCAGATTTCCATAAGTGAGATCAACGCCCTTGGGCTGCGCGGTGGTTCCCGAAGTATACAGAATCACCGCGGTTTGATCGCGTTCGACCTTCGGAACGCGCGGCAAACCCCGCAACATGGCGACCACCATGTTGCGCTTCAGCGGCAAATCCTCCAGGTATCGCACGCGACAGGGCAACGCACCGACCAGCTCTGCAAACGGCTTGACCGTGATGATGAAGTCGATCTGCGCATCGGCAATGACCTTGACCAACTCCTCCGCTCGCAACAGGAAATTCAGCGGTATCGCAATCTTACCCGCCCACCACGTTCCCATGAGCACCGCCGGAAAAACAGCCGTGGCCGGCAGCATGATGCCCACCCGCTCGCACAAAGTTTCGCCCGCAACGACCCTGCGAAACACCGATGCGAGGCGGGCAAGCTGTTTGTAGCTCAACGAAAGTGTGGGGTCCGACACTGCGGCCGCATTGGGGGTTTCGCGGGCCGCGGCTAGAAGTGCGTCAAGCAGCATATTGCTCTCAGGGACTCAACTTGCGTTTATCCGCGTCGATCGACCACCCGTTTTGATTTTACACCCACCACGTTTACTTCGCACTCCGGAATCGCCTTCAAAAACTGTTTGCCGTAGGACTTGGTGCATACACGCGGGTCAAGGATCACCACGATGCCCGTATCCGTCCGCGATCGTATGAGCCGCCCCACTCCCTGCTTGAACTTCAGCACCGCCTCCGGCAACTGCAACTCCTTAAACGGATTTCCGCCCTGCGCCTTGATGTGCTCGATGCGCGCCTCCAATATCGGCTGGCTTGGCACCGCGAAGGGCAACTTCACAATGATCACGTTCGAGAGTGCATCCCCCGGCACGTCCACCCCCATCCAAAACGTGTCCGTCCCGAACAGCACGCTTCGCGGCGTGTTGCGAAACTCCTCCAGCATCTGCGAGCGCGGCATCCCCGACCCATGCACAAAAAGCGGCATCTCGTGCACTTCGAGGAACTCCCGCAGCCGCTCCGCAAATTGCGAAAGCATCTGGTAGCTGGTGAATAACACAAAAGCCCGTCCGCCGGTCTGCAACAAGTATTTCTGAATCGCCTCGCACGCCGATTCCGTAAACTCCATTGTCGATGGATCGGGCAAATCCGCCTCCACATATACCTTTAACTGCTCGCGATAATCGAACGGCGAACCCAGCGCCACTCCCTTCGTCTCCTCCTCCAACTTCAGCCGCGCCCGAATGTACTCAAAGGGTTTCGGCGTTCCCGTCTCCAGCGTCGCCGAAGTCAACACCACGCTCTTCACCTGATCGAACAGCGCCGCCTTGATCTGCGGCCCCACGTCGATTGGCCGCGCCGCCAACGTCACCCGCTGCCGCCGTTGCTCCCCCGCCTCAATCCAATACACCCATCCCGGCGTCTTCTGCTGATGCCAGTTGTCCACAGCCGTCGCCAGCGCCTTGCATCGCTCGGCAAATCCGCCAAGCTCCGATCGCGAATCCTCATCCTGCGCATCGCCCCGCGCCCCGCGAAGCCCTTCCTGCACCCCCAATAAATCCGCAGCCAGCCTCTGTTCTACGGGGGGCGGCTCGCGCAACCGGCCATTCCAACCTCCCCGCTCCACAGACCAGTCCGCCAACTCTCCAAAATATCGATTGAGCGTCTGATGGGCCTGTTTTACGGCCGGAACCACTTTCTGCCCCGGACCGCGCTGCAACACTCCTTTGCCACTCCGTTCCTGGTGCAGCGTGTTGAGCAAAAACCGGATTTGCGTATTGGTCACACTCATTCCCATGTGATCGCCGGCCACATTCTCCACGGTGTGCGCCTCATCCAGGACACAAAAGTCATAATCCGGCAGCATGGACACACCCTGAAGCCGCAGTGCCAGATCCGAAAACAACAAGGCATGATTGACGATGAGAATCTGCGCCTCTTCGGCCTTCCGCCGCGCCCGCTGAAAAAAGCACCGATCGAAAAACGAACACTTCCGCCCGAGGCAATCATCTCCGTCGCTCCGTGCCTTGTCCCACACGGCCATATCCGGCTGCGGCGACAAATCGGACAGCGACCCATCCGCAGTCTTGTACGCCCAATCCTCGATCCGATGCAGCTCGGCCAGTTCATCCTTGGAAGCGAACAACAACTCCTGCCGCTGACTCGCCCGCATCAGCCGCCTCAACCCCAGATAGTTCGACCGCCCCTTGACCAATACGGCCGAAAAGCTCTTCTCGCCGAAGACCGAACGAAGAAATGGAACATCCTTGTGAAACAGTTGCTCTTGCAGTGCGATGGTGTGCGTGCTGACGACGACCCGCCCGCCACGTTGCATGACGCGCTCGATGGCCGGCACAAGGTACGCGAAACTCTTCCCGACCCCCGTCCCCGCCTCGACGATCAGATGTCCCTCCGCCTCAAACGCTCTGGCTACCGCGTCCGCCATCGCCATCTGCTGAGGCCGGGCCTCATAGTTGCTGAGCTTCTGCGCAATCCGCCCCCCCTCGCCAAGAATCTCCGCAACACTCATCGTCTCTGATTATCGTCCTAACGTCGGCCAATTCAAACTGATGGTGCGGGCTCCACCCGCGTTATCTGGCTTCGTCAGGGAAGGAATTGTGTTGGTCGCCCCGGCGCGTCAGATCGGCTCTCCGCATTCCGGGCAACGAGGCTCGGACAGGCCATGCAAAATGTAGCGGCACTTGCGGCAGCGAGGCTCGCCGATGGACCGTGCATCCATAGCCGTGATCAAAACCCATCCCACACAAGCACAGCACGACAGAACCGTCGCCATAGCACGTGGGAATGTAATATGGGATAATCCGTCACCACCAAATTGCGGGCCACCTGGCCGGGCGCCGTTCCACCACCCTTGCAACCACGTCAACAAAGCGAGAATCCCCAGGGCGATTGTGACGCGAACGCTGGCCGATCGAAGTGTCATAAGCAACTCCTTGTCATTAACGGGAAGCTCGTTTGAGTAAAATCGGTGCTTCTCGCCGGATTCTACTCAGCGACATTTGTCACGTCCCAATAAGTGCAATTGCCCATTCTGCCATGCTTGACAAAGTCCCAAAATTCTAGATAATAATTCCCGAATCGGGCTTGTCCGAAAAAAAGGGGGCTTCATGCGGCTGCGATCGACAACAGTACATCTATTGCTTGCGGCCGCAGGGCTGGCCATCGTCTCGCCCTCCGCGGCTCTTGCCGCGCTTCCCTCCCTCGGGCTGGCGGGCAATTACGCCATCTTCGGTTCTCATTCCGTGGAAATTCTGGTCAATAGCAACGGCACGACCGTAGACGGCGATGTGGCCATCGGTCCCGCGGGCGTGCTGAATTTCATGGGCGGTGGGACGATCATGGGCAAACTGGACACTGACGCCGCAAGCATCATCAACGTCAGCGGCGGGAGCCAGATTCTGGGAGGACAGTTTCTCATCGACATGGTGCCCGTGGATGATGACGCCCGTGCGGCCACCGCGCTGGCGAACACATTTTTTTCCACTCAGTCGTTTAACAGCATCGGCAACGGCACGACCATTTTCGGCAACGGCGGACTCAACGTCATCAACGTCACCACGAATATCCTCCTGACCAACGGCGGCAGCTTGACGCTGATGGGCAACGGCTCGGACGAATTTCTCTTCAACATCAACGGAACCATGACGCTCACCGGAGCCTCATCCATCATCCCCGTCGGAGTCTCACCGGACCAGATCCTGTGGAACTTCGTGGGCGACGGACAAGAGGTCTTGTTCGAAAACTCCTCCGGATTGGGCACGATTCTCGCCATCGACCGCGACATCCGCCTGGAAGGCGGAAGCGTCCTGGGCGCTTTGATCAGCAACGGCGACCGCATCAAGCTCCAGGACGGCGCTCAGGTTATCTACTCGCCCATCCCTGAACCAACCACCGGCGTTCTCACCATCGTTTCACTGTCATTGCTCTCTTTCCTCCGCCGCCGAACTCTTGCGTAAGAAATGGGACTTCGCTCGCAGGGAAGTCAAAACCGCCCGCGACTTCATCGAAAAAATCGCCACCAAGTCCTACATCGGCGGTCAGCCCTACCTCATCCGCTTCAAGGATGGCCGCGAAGTCAAAAGCGGCGACTACCTCTCCGAACGTTTGAAAGAAATCGAAAGCCCGAAGAAGCCTTGGCCACCGGCAATCCGATCCCAGAGCGCGGGCGACTTGCGGATTTTTGCGCACCCATGCGCGAAATTCCGCAGTCACCGCCCCGCGCTGGCGCTTGGGGTTCGGATCATCGCTTCCCATTTTTGAAAAAACTGCCATTCCAGTTTCGCTCATTAATTAATCGCGAATTTGCCGCGGATTTTCCTTGTGATTTCAAGGGGGGGGGTAATCTGTGCATGTTCACTGCTATGGCAGTGGCGACATTGCTTCCTCGGCGCGATGTCGCATCTTGCGTCAACCACTTCATCGCCGGGAGGGAATTCCGACCTCAGTGGTCGGGGAAAGAGAGCAACTTATGTTTACTCGTAGATTTACATTTTTTGTGTCTGTAGCCGCGGCTCTTTTGTTCGGGGCACTCGAAGCGCCGGCGCAGATTGAGATTGTGGTTCGCGGCGGCGGATCGGGTTCTTGCGGTGGGACCGATCCGAACACGCTCGTAATCTCGTCAAGCGACGCTACTCCTCAGCCCGCGCTCATCGCAGGAGGAAACGTCGCACCCGAATGCGCATGCGGAGCACCGGGCAACCAAGACCCGAACTTGCTTCCCCTGACGACGCACAATACAGGAGACACTTGGGGCGATTTCACGACGACGTTTGTTTTACCTCTTGGTGCAACCTCTCCCGCTATGACCCTTAGTGTCAGAGCTGACGACGGCGCGCAAGTGTTCCTGAACGGCACTCTTCTCCAAACTATTGACTATTATGTAGCCGGAATGCCTACGACGCATGTCATTCAAGATAACAATTCCGGACACTTTCTAAATGGGTTGAATTCGCTTAGGTTTTACGTTCCCAACACCCAATCAGGGCACTACGGTGGAGCGACCCCGCGTGGCGGACCGGGGGACTGTATGCATGTTCAATACGAGGCACGTGTAACCTACGTTCCCCAGCCGGTTCCCACTCTATCCGAATGGGGCTTGATCGCACTGACGTTGCTGGGCCTTGTCGCAGGGACACTCATGTTCGCGCGGTGGCGCGTGGCGGAGGCGTAAGCTCCGCTTGCAGCGTAGCGCATGCAGACATCCGAACCCAGAGCGCCAGCGACGGGCGGTTCATCCGCGCCATCATGTTCACGAATTCCGTAATCACCGCCCCGCGCTCGCGCTTGGGGTTCGGGCCATGATTCGTCGATCGCTTCGTCTCCGAGTTCATCCTATCGCGGAACGCCGCAGTTGCGTGCGTCGGCGCGAACATGGATTCGCACCGGATTTTGGATGCGCACGGACTGAAGTCTGCGGCTCGAATTACTTGTCGTCGGCGGGGAAAACCCACTGCGAACCGGCGGGCGAATAACTCAGCACGTCCCCTTTGCCAAAGTAGAGCGCGATCTCCGTGGCCGCTGATTCCGGCGAGTCGCTGCCGTGGACCAGGTTGAACGAGCGCGACGCGCCGAAATCCCCGCGAATCGTTCCGGGGGCAGCCTCGTAGCCGAACGTCTTGCCCATGAGCGTACGGGCGATGTCGATCGCGCGGTTGCCGCTGAGCACCATAACCAGCACCGGCCCCGACGTAATGTAGTCGATGAGGCCCGGATAAAACGGCTTGCCCTTGTGCGGGGCATAGTGCCGCTCGGCCAGCTCGCGCGGAATCTGCATGAGCTTCATCGCGGCCAGAGCCAGCCCTTTGTCTTCGAACCGCTGAACGATACGGCCAACCAACCGCCGCTGAATGGCATCCGGTTTCAAGATGATCAGTGTCTGTTCCATCGGGACCTTTTCTTCATAACGCCATGGATTCAAAAAGAAGAACTAATACTTTTGCTGGCCGCAGATTAACGCAGATGAACGCAGATGGGAAGCAACATTGCTTCCTACCTTTCTGCCTCGTTGCCTCGTTGCCTTCTTGCCTCGTTCCAAAAGAAAACCCCGGCGTCTTGTGACCACCGGGGTTCAAAGTACTTCGCGTTTTTGTGCTTCGTTACGGCTGGGCGCTCTTCGCGGGAACGTCTCGCTCCGCTGCCGCGATCGACGGGAACTTCTGGGCCAACAACTTTAACCGCATCACCAGCAGGGCCGTATCCATCTGCGGATCCTCCTTGGGCCGGTTGTTCTCATCGGGCTGATCGAGCGGCGGCAATTCGTCCTTCTTCTCGCCGTCCTTCTTGGTAACGATATCACCGGTCACCGGATCGACTTCAAGCTTCGAGTCATCGTCCTTCGCTTCCGGCTTCTTCGCAGCATCCACTTTCTTGTCATCTACCTTCGCACCTCCCAGCAGATCGGCGTCGCGCCGAAGCTGATACGCGTTCACCCGCTCCCACCGACTGAGGCGGACAGGAATCTGCGGCTCAACCCCCCATTTTTCGGAGGTTGGCTCCCGATGAAGCGAAACGCCGCTGGGCAGGTAATACCGGGCCGTCGTGATCTTGAGCTTGGCATTGGACGAGCTCAGTGGAATCAGATTCTGCACGCTGAATTTCCCGAAGGTCCGCTCACCGATCACAGTGGCGCGACCGTCATCGCGCAGCGCACCGGAAACGATTTCCGAAGCGCTGGCGCTACCCTCATCGACCAGCACCACCATGGGTATGTTCGAATACGGACCTTCGCCCGGGGCCTCAAAGACCTGGTCCTCGGTACGGTTGCGGCCCTTCGTGCTCACCACCGGACTGCCATCGTTCAAAAACCGCGAAGACACCTGCCAGGCCGAATCCAGCAGCCCGCCCGGGTTCCCGCGAAGATCGAGCACCAGTCCCTTGAGCCCCTGCGCCTGAAGCTCGCTCATGGCGTTGTCGAGGTCCTCCACGGTGTTCCGCTGGAAGTTCGTGAGACGCAGGTAGGCGATGCCGTTTTCCTGATCCTTCCAGAAGTTCCAGGCGCCGTCGGGTTTGCGTTCCCAGCCCTTGACCGACTGAATCTTGACCTTCTCGCGGGTCAGCGGAAATTCGATCTCCTGCTCTCCGCGGCGAATGGTCAGGGTCACCTGCGTCCCCTTGGGGCCGGTGATGGTGTCCACCACCTTGTTGAGCGACAATTGCTTGATTTCGTTGCCGTCCACCTTGGTGATGATATCCTTGGGCAGCACGCCATGACGGAACGCCGGCGTGTCTTCCAGTGGCGTCACCACCTCGATCTCTTCCTGCTTGTTCTTGATGATGCTGATGCCGACTCCGATGAAATCGCCGCGCGTGTGCTTATCGAACTCGTCGGTGTCCTGCGGCCAGATCATGGTGGTGAAGTCATCGAGCGGTTCGAGCGCCCCGCGCATCAGCTCGCTGATGATGAGTTCCTCGGGCAACTTGACCGTTTCCTTATTGATCTGCTGAACCACGCGGCGGAAATGTCGCACCGACTCCGAGCGGTCCACCGTCGCCGCCGCCCGGACCTGGTCGAGGCGCTCCTTCACCCGGGCGATAAAGTCGCGGCGATCGTCCTCGTTACGAAGTCCCGTCAGTACCGGAGATTTTTGCGCCGTCTCCGACTCTGCCAGCATGAGAAGTTGCTCGAGCCCGCGCTCGGTAATCGCCTTAAAGTCGGCAGGCTCCACATAGTAGAGTCCGATGCACTCCAGAGCGGCTTCGGCGTCCTTCCACTGCACTTTTTCGATCCGCTCGGCCCATTGGCCGGCCGGCTTGCCTTCTTCCTGCTTGAACATGTAGTCGTAACGCAGTTGCGACAGGACCTCGCGCTCGAGCTTCTGATACCGCGGCTCGCGCTCATACAGATTGCTCAAATCGGCATAGAGATACCAGGCGCCTTTCCAGTCGCCCTTCTTGCGAAGCTCCGTCGCCTTTTCCAGCGATTCGTTCACCAGATCGCGCATCCAGTCGCTCTGCAACATCGCTTCCTTGTCGGAAGCAACGTCCAGGGCGAAGTTTGCCCAATCCAGTGCCTTGTCGTACTCCTTGCGTTCGATGCGGGCCTTGGCGTAGCCGACGTAACGGTCGAAATCGACCTTATCCAACTCGCTGCGCGTGTTCTGTCTGGCCTGATACTCGCTCAGCCAGCCCCGCACTCTTTCCGTGATTTTTCCGTCTTTGGACTGCAGCTGGGCAATCGCATCATTCGCCCCCTTGAAGTCGCCCTTGGCGGCCAGCTCCAGACTCTTCCGCCAGAGTTCATCCTGGGGCGGAGCATTCGTCGACGTTGGAGTGGCAAACGCGGGAACCGCAACGGCCAAGGCGGCTAAAACCCGAAAGACAAACCACCGCGCGGTTCGAGAAGCGTTCTGATGCATGAGTACTCCCTTCCTGGTGTGATGGAAACGGAATCCGGGCCTTGGAAGCCGCCGAGTGTCTGACGATGACTGGAGTTCTTTGGTCACAGGCACCCCCAAATGAACCGAACTCGGATTGGGATGGCACATAAGCGCCTCCCTGACCGCCTTAGCGGCTCCATCCAGTATAAGATGCCATTAAGGCAGGGTCCACTAAAATTTGCCCAGCTTGACCGATCCTTACACGGGTGTTTCCCTGCATGGCCGCACGCTGTATCGGCGTCGCCGGGGTGGGCGTGGAGACTCGCTGTTGAAAACTGTCCAACTCGAAATATCGGAAGTACTAAACCGCCGCCAAGTCCGTGCCGATGGGTATGAGGAACCGATAAGTTGCCCACGCCGAGAGTTCACCAATTGGCGTGGAGCAAAGTAGGGTTGGATAGATGCCGATGGGTCCAGGGGGACTTGCGGTGGCAACATAGGCCGAGATAGGCCGTGCAGGAGCATTGGGATGAACAAGCGAAGTGTTTGGAAGCGTGTGATTCGGGCTACAACCATTTTGGCAATGGGCGGGTCGGCTTTTCAGCTTAGCGGCTGTGACCCCGACGTACGGTCTACGCTGTTGTCGGGACTTCAGACGACAACGACCGGACTTTCGTCGACGCTCATTTCGGCCTTCTTTCTTAGCCTCTCGGATGAAGACGGAACAGGCACCACGGGCGGCTCCAGCGACACCGGCCTGACCACAACGAATTAAACGCGCACCTCGCGCGAATAGGACACAGACCCGCTGCGCATCCCACGCGCACCGGGTCTTTTTTTGATTCCAACAGCGATCCCGACTGCCCGCGCCTTTACTTACTGCCCCAATCGCCCCATAACATGCATTGACCCCATCGGGTGGCTCAATGGAAGGATGACCGAATGAGACGATTTTTACTTGTTACTTCTTTGGTGGCTCTGGCAACACCAACCTGGCTCGCAGCCCAACAAAATAAGCCCACCGCTCACGACACCACGCTCTTGAATTCCAGGCCACCAACCGCGTTGGCGGATCTACTCACGGAGGAATTGGAATACTCCATGAAGAACCTCGTCACCGACGACGGCACCCGCCCCTACTATCTCGCCTACAGCGTCTACGACGAAAACTCCGCGGTCATCGCCGCCACGCTCGGCTCGCTTACGCAGGACCGGGTCAGCCGCGATCGCAATCTCAACATCGACCTCCGCGTGGGCGACTACAAAGTGGACAACACCCACCAGATTCGCGGCGGCGCGCCCGCCCAGGCCCAGGGCAGCGGAAATGTCTCGCTCCCGCTTGTAGACCACCCGGCCTCCATCCGCCATTCGCTCTGGTACAACACGGACGAAATCTTCAATCAAGCCGCCAGACGACTCACCCAAATCCAGACCGACCTGAAGGTCAAGGTGGAAGAAGAAGACCAGTCCGACGATTTCACACGCGAAGAGCCGCAGAAATTCACCGCGGAACCGGCCGTCATGCAGCTTGACCGCGAAGGATGGAAGACCCGCGTGCGCACCCTTTCGCGCATCGCCCGGCAATATCCGCTCGTCTACGAGTCCAACGTGACCCTGGGCTCCTATGCAGGCAACCGCACCATCGTCACCAGCGAGGGAACCCGCCTCGAAACCAGCGAGACCCGCTACCGTGTCACCCTCAGTGCCGGCACCAAGGCCGAGGACGGCATGGACCTGAGCCAGTCCGCCGATTTCAACGCGGCCACCCCCGACCGCTTGCCCGACGACGCGACGATGGAAAAGGCGTTTCGCGAAGTGCTCGACCAGGTGATGGCTTTGCGCAGCGCCCCTCTCGCTGAGCCGTACATCGGCCCGGCCATCCTCCGCAACCGGGCGAGCGGCGTTTTCTTCCACGAAATCTTCGGCCACCGCATCGAGGGCCACCGCCAGAAGGACGTCACCGAAGGACAGACCTTCACGAAAAAGCTGAACCAACAAATCCTCCCGGATTTTATCAGCGTCTACGACGACCCCACGCTGGCCCGCGTGGTCGACATTGACCTTCGAGGCCACTACCTCTTCGACGATGAAGGCGTCCGATCTTCGCGCGTTCCGCTGGTGAAAAACGGCGTCCTTGGAACGTTCTTGATGTCCCGCAGGCCGCTGGAAAAAATCGCCAACTCCAACGGTCATGGCCGGCGGCAATCGGGATTCGCTTGTGTTTCGCGGCAGGCCAATCTGATCGTCGAGTCGAGCAAACAAGTTTCCTTTGATGAACTGCGAAAAATCCTCATCGAAGAATGCAAAAAGCAGGGCAAGCCCTACGGCGTGATCTTCGAGGACATCTCCGGCGGGTTCACCACGACAAGCCGCCGGGGTCCGCAATCGTTCAAGGTGCTTCCGATCGTCGTCAATCGCGTGTACGCCGACGGCCGGCCCGACGAACTGATTCGCGGAGTCGATATCGTCGGCACTCCGCTGACCGCCTTCGAAAAAATCACCTACACCGGAAACGACGTGGGTGTGTTCAACGGCTCGTGCGGCGCCGAGTCCGGCTGGGTCCCGGTCTCGGCCATCTCGCCGAGCGTTCTGGTTTCCACGATCGAAATCGAAAAGCGGCAGCGCGATCAAAGCCGACCGCCGATCTTACCCGCGCCGCTGGCAACCGCGCCACCCACGGCCACTACAACAACTACGACTACGAACTGATATCATGATGCTGCCCCCAACGGAGCCGAGGTGTGTAGCCACGGCGGGTGGCATGGCCAAGCGCCGTGCCGCCATGCCAAAGGAGGAACGACGCATGAACGCAACCAAATGTACGCTTTGTCTGGTTTTACCACTTACTTCACTACTCCTCGCGCCGCCCGTCCATGGAGAAACGCCATCCGACGACGTGATGATGCGTGCCATGGTCGAAGAGCTCAATCGCTCGATGGATTTGACCTTCGAAGGCCTGCCCAAACCCTACTTCATCCATCTTCACGCTCAGGACCGCCACTCGCACACCATGAGCGCCGAATACGGCGCCCTGACCGGATCCGACGAATCCCACAATCGGGTCATGAACATCCGCGTCCGCGTGGGCTCCTACGAATTGGACAACACCAACTTTCGCCGCCAGTTCGGCCAGTTTGGAATCCTCCCCCTCGAAAATGACTACGAAGCCCTGCGTTGGGCGATCTGGCTGATGATCGACCGCGACTACAAACAGGCCGTCGAGAATCTCACCCACAAAAACGCCTACCTCAAGGACAAGCAGGCCGAGGACCGCCCGCCTGATTACTCCGCTGCGCCCAAGATCGTGGAGTCCCGACCCAAAAAATCACTCGGCTTCGATCCCAAAACCTGGGAGCGGAACATCGAACGCTTGTCGGAGCGCTTCCACGAATTCCCAAAAATCCAGGACGGCGGCGTCACGCTTTTCGCCGGCACTGCCGACGAATGGATCGTCAACTCCGAAGGCACACGCCTGCGCAATAGCGACACTGGCGTTCAAATCGAAGTTCACGCCGATCTCCAGGCTCCCGACGGAATGCCCCTCTCAGATTCCGTCACTTTCCTGGCCGAAACCATCGAGCAGCTTCCTCCGCTCGACAAGATGATTTCCGACGTGGACACCATGTGCAAGAAACTCATCGCCCTCTCCGAAGCGCCGGTCCTGGAACAATACAGCGGTCCGGTCCAGTTCGACGCCACGGCCTCAGGCCGCGTCTTTGAAACTCTGCTTGGCGATGGCGTCTGCGCACGGCCTCAGCCTGTTGGAGCCTCGGAAGACCCCGCAAGCCTGGAAAAAAAACTCGGCCTACGCATTCTCCCGCGCTCGTTCAACATTCACGACGATCCTCAGCCCCGCACCTTCAAGGACAAGCTCATCGCCGGTTCGTATGAATTCGACGATGAGGCCGTCCCTTCACAAAAGGTGAGCGTGGTGGAAAAGGGCATCCTCAAAACCTTGTTGTCGAGTCGCGCTCCCTCGCGAAAGATTTCGCAGACCAACGGGCACGGTCGCAGCGGCGGAATGGGCGACGCCCGCGCCGAAGTCGGCTGCCTCTACGTCTCGGACGAAAACGGAATCCCCGCAGACGAACTCAAGAAAGAACTGATTCAGGCCGCGCTGGATGAAGGCCTGCCCTTCGCCCTGCGTGTGGAACTCGTGGAACCCGGCGAGGAGTCGATCGGCGATCCGATATATGCCTACCGTGTGTGGTGCGACGATGGCCGCGAAGAAATGGTCCGCGGCATGCAGTTCCGCCCCGTGCAGACCCGCTCGCTCAAGAGGCTGCTGGCGGCCGGCAACGAGCCCAAACTCCATAATTCCATGTCGCGGGTGTCGTCGAGCTATGTCGCTCCGGCGGTGGTTTTCGAGGAATTGGATCTGGCCAAAATCGAACGCGAGTTCAACAAGCTCCCGATCCTCCCCTCCCCCGCCACACGAGAGAAATAGGCACGCTGAAAGCGTGCTGGTGAATCAGGGTTGGCATGGACGAGAAAGCAATTCCGCCCTGAAAGGGCGGAGGACCCAATTCGCCCGCGACGGCGGGCGATTCGAAATCAACGCATGAATCAACTCGCATTAGATCAAAAACTCGAACGCATGCAGACCATCCTGCGCGATCTTGAGTCGGTTGCCGTCGCTTTCTCCGCCGGCGTTGACTCCACGCTCGTACTCAAGGTCGCTCTCGACGTGCTCGGCCCCGAAAACGTCGTCGCGGTCACCGGGCGAAGCGACAGCCTCGCCCGCGACGAATTCGATCAGGCCGTTGCGCTCGCCTCCGCAATCGGCGCGGAGCACGTCATTCTCGACACCGACGAATTCCAAAATCCCGATTACACCAGCAACCCCACCAACCGCTGCTACTTCTGCAAGACCACACTCTACGAGCACATGACCCGCTTCCTCCGCGATCGCGGCCTAAGGCACATCGTCAACGGCATCAACGTGGACGACCTGGGCGACTACCGCCCCGGTATCCAGGCCGGCCGCGAATACCAGGTGCGCTGCCCCGCCGCCGAAGCCGGTCTCACCAAGGCCGACGTGCGCGAGCTTTCCCAGCGGCTTGGCCTGCCCACTTACGACAAGCCCGCAGCCCCTTGCCTCTCCAGCCGCGTTCCCTATGGCCAGGCCGTCACCCCCGAGAAGCTCCGCATGATCGAAGCCGCCGAAGAATTCCTGCACTCGCTGGGCTTCCGCGAATGCCGAGTGCGGCACTATCAGGAAGACAGCGAGGCAACGAAGCAACAAGGCAACGAGAGAACCACGTTCAAAGTTCAAAGTTCAAAGTTCAAAAACGAGGGAGGCGGCGAGGACGGCATGCTGCAAACTGCTCGCGTCGAGGTTCCCATCGCTGATCTCCCGCGAGTCACCACTCCCGAAGTGTCCGCTCGCATCCGCGAACATTTCCGCTCCCTCGGCTACGATGAAGTCACCTTCGATCCCCGCGGCTTCCGCAGCGGGAGCCTCAACGAAGCAGTGACGATCCAATTGGCTGCATCACCACAACTTCAGATCCGCCCCAACCCATGAACCTGGCCGTCGAACTCCTGGACTTTTGTAACCGTTCACCTCTTGAGGTCGCACAGAACGGTTACGATAGGTCCTGCCCGGACGACGTTTGCCGGGAAAGAACCCGATCAAACAGGTCCGAGCGTTCGTGATTCGATCGTTGAGGTTTCGCCCTTCCTCGAAGGTCATCAGCCGCCTGAAAGGCAATGTTTCATAGCGTCCAGCGTGCCGAACTCGACCGATGCATTCGCTTATCCTGCGATGCAACCACCGGTCGCTCGCGCTCTCGGTTTGGATTTGCCAGAATTGTCGAAGTACAAACACATCTCACGCCGATGAATAAGGCCGTACCTTCTATTGAGTAGAAACCTCGGAATGCTTCACCCGCCGAATGGTCTTCAGGGAAGGAGGCCGCGATCCGGTGTCAGCGTCCGTCACTTGAGGACTTCGTCCGCACATGAAATCTCGCTCCCGCATGCAAAAGACGCTCGCCTCGCTCGCCCTCGCCATGACCGCAACGACCGTCTGCCTCCATTGGATGGACCCATCCGCCCGTGCCGGTCGCTCCCAGCTATCGGAACAGGAAGTGATCTCCATTTCCCGCGACCTGGTCATCGACTCGGTGCGGATCAAGGCCGGCCAATGGCATGACGTGGAGATCACCACCGACGATGAAATAGTCGGAGGCGGCATGAGTCTCGCTGCCAGCCGCGACCAGCGCGAATGCCATTTTTTCGTAGACGCCGCCGGCCGCCCCGCCCGCGAGACGGAGTGGTCGAATCAGGCCCCTTGGCAGAGAACACCGCATACCATCCACATCTATGTAGAACGCGCAACGCAAGAGGGTCCCTCCGCCGTCCAATGGTTCACCGTGCGATCCCTGATCCTCGCTCTGGACAGCGCCCTCGCCGCCAAAGGCACCATCCCCATTCGCTCGAACGCCTTCGATCCCAACACCGTCATCTACAGTTCCAGCCTGTAGTTTGGGTCCAGAAGCAGTCTCCAACGACCCCCTCTCCCTCGCAGGGAGAGGGTTGGGGTGAGGGTAAGGACGCTCAATCAGCGCGACTCTCACGAGATTCGTAAGTCTTCACCCCCCTTAATCCCCCCTGCGAGGGGAGATGGTGTTACCCCCTCTCCCTCCAAGGTTGAAGGTCCGCTGGGGCGGGGAGAGGGTTGGGGTGAGGGTGAGGACGCCCCTCATCAGATGTCGCATTCAATCTCCTAAGAGTGGCACGGTTTGGCGCTTTTTGCCAGGCCGTGGTTCGATCCACCCAATTCCCACTTCTGCGCAAAAAAATCGGTAGCGGCTCCATAGACTTGCGGGGTAAGCTTCCCCCATGAAGTCGATGCCCGAAAGCACGGAAATGCGTCGCGCCACGCTGAGTCGCGACACCACCTACGACGGCGTTTTTTTCGTCTGCGTAAGATCAACGCGGATTTTCTGCCGCCCGTCGTGCCCGGCGCGGAAGCCGCTCGCCAAAAACGTGCTCTATCGCTCCACCGTCCGCGATTGCCTTCTCGACGGGTTTCGGCCCTGCCGCCGTTGCCGTCCGCTGGCCGTTGGAGGCGACGCTCCGGGATGGTTGGGTGGCTTGCTCACCACCATCGAAAAAGACCCTTGCTCGCGCATTACGGATATGGATTTGCGGCGGATCGGCGTCGATCCGCACCGCGCCCGACGATACTTCACGAGGAACTTCGACATGACCTTTCAAGCCTATCAACGCACACGCCGCATGGGGCTGGCCCTCGAACGCCTTCGCCGCGGAGGCGATCCGCTCCGCGTGGGACTCGACCACGGGTTTGAGTCGTCCAGCGGTTTTCGCGACGCTTTTGAACGCACGTTTGGCAAAACCCCGGGGGCCAGTGAGAAGATCACCTGCATAAAAACCGTTCGAATCGAGACCCCCATCGGTCCGCTGGTGGGTGGGGCTACGGACGAAGGGGTCTGCCTGCTGGAATTCGCCGACCGTCGCGCGTTCCAAAAGCAGATCGAAACGCTGCGCCGCCGCATCGGTCCGGTGGTTCCCGGCCAAAATCACCACCTCGACGAACTCGCCCGGCAACTCGGCGAGTACTTCCGCAACGAGCGCACCGAGTTCACCGTTCCGTTGGTCGCGCCCGGATCGCCATTTCAGGAGGAAGTCTGGAACGCTCTCCGCGAGATTCCCTACGGTCAAACATGGTCGTACGACCAACTCGCGCGACACATAAGTCGGGCCGGTGCACAAAGAGCAGTTGGAAAAGCCAACGGCGACAACCGCATCGCCATTCTCATCCCCTGTCACCGCGTCGTCCGTAACGACGGCAAACTATGCGGCTACGGCGGCGGATTGTGGCGAAAACAAATGCTCCTCGACTTGGAAAAGACCGGAACGAACGGAAGGTAATCCGCAGATTGCGCAGATTTGCACAGATTTTGGTTTTTATTTTTGAACCCCATCGGAGTGAGCAAAGATCAGCTCCACCCCTTAATCAGAAAAAAAATAATCTGCGTTAATCAGCGTAATCTGCGGATCGTTCCGTCACTTCGCTCCAGTTGAATTAAGCGCTTCTTTGGCTCCCGCGTGTACGACTTCACCGGCGTGCGTGATGACTGCGGCTTTTTGGATGTCGTCGTTGAGGTCGAGATTGAATTTCCCGTCTTTGGAGAACGCGAGCACGAAGTTGGCCAGATTGCGAGCGTAGAGCACACTCGCGTGCAGCGGCATCGTGGAAGGCAGATTCAAGGGCGCGAAGATCTTCACGCCGTGCCGCTCCACCGTGCGGCCCGGCTCGCTGAGCATGCAGTTGCCGCCGCCCTCGGCCGCCAGGTCGATGATGATCGATCCGGGCCGCATGCGCTTCACCATCTCCTCGGTGATGAGCTTGGGCGCCTTGATTCCGCCGATCAGCGCCGTCGTAATCACGACGTCGTTGAACGCACAGCGATCGCCGATCAGCGCCGCCTGCTTCTCGTAGAAATCCTTCGACAGCTCCTTGGCGTACCCGCGCGCGTCCTGGGCGGCCTCGCCGCCTTCAACGCCGACCCACTTGCCGCCCACGCTTTCGATCTGTTCTTTTACCACCGGCCGCGTGTCGGTGGCCTCGACCGTCGCCCCCAGCCGCTTGGCCGTGGCGATCGCCTGCAAGCCGGCCACTCCCGCTCCGATCACGAACACCTTCGCGGCGAATACCGTGCCCGCGGCGGTCATGAACATCGGGAAATACCTGGGCAGTTCCGACGCGGCGATGATCACGCCTTTGTAGCCGCCGATGTTGGCCATCGACGAGAGCACGTCCATGGTCTGTGCCCGCGTGGTTCGCGGAATCGCGTCCGTGGCGAAGGTCGTGACGCCCTGCGCCGCCAGCCGCCGCACCGCATCGATGTTCCGCGTGGGGTAAAGCGTCGTGAGCAGAATCGCCCCGCGCTTGAGCATCTCGGCTTCGTGCCGCCCCGATGGGTGGTTCACCGGATGCTGCACTTTGAGCACCAGGTCGGCCCCGCCCAGCAGTGCGACCGCGTCCTCCGCCACCACCGCCCCGGCCGCGAGGAACTCCTGGTCGGGGGTGTACGCCGCCGCCCCCGCGCCTGCCTCTACGACCACTTCAAACCCGGCCTTGATGAGCTTCTTGCAGGTCTCCGGCACCGCCGCGACCCGCCGCTCACCGTCCACGATCTCTTTTGGAATAGCAATCTTCATGGGCGGCATGATAACGCCAAATCAGGGAACGCTGAAACGCCAGTTGAAGGCAACGAGGCAAAAAGGCAAGAAGGCGAGGAGCGAAAACGGAAATCCGGCGTCAGGATCCGGGGTTCCATGAAAAAGGCGTCCGAGAAGGCGGGACGAAGGATCCACGAAGGGGGGACGATGGGTAAAACGCAAAGCATGAAAACTGCGTTTGGGGCGTGGAAACGCGGTTTTTCGCTGCGCGAACCCCTCTCAAATCAAACGTTTGGACCGATCAAAACGAGTTGCGGTTACACGACTCACGGCATCCATGCCGCGTCGTTCAAGAAGGGCCTGGCGCTCGCCAGCACGCTCGACATCGCGGTTCGTATTGCGAAGGATCAACAATCATGTTTCCGGCAACGATCGTCGTCAGCCGCTGCGTCCGATCCGCGATTCCGCTGCACCGCGCGCAGATCGCGGTCTTCAGCACGCACTCCGCTGCCCGCTGGCGGAGCAATTCGTTAATGGGAAAGGGCCGGTCCCAACTATCGGGTTCCAGCGAGGCGAGCACGACGCTCAAGTTTCGGTCGTTGAGCGTTTCGATTACCTCTACCAGTTCGAGATCGAAGAAATGACCTTCGTCGAGAGCCACAACCTGTGTTCTCGGTTCGATCAGGCTCAGAATCTCCCGAGAGGAGGAAACCGGCGTGGCCGCGAGCGACTTCCCTGCGTGGCTGATGATCGCATCGCGCCCGAAACGCGTATCGACCACATGCTTGATCGCGAGCACGCTGCCCGCAGGGTATCGTTCCACGCGGCCAATAAGTTCCGTGGTCTTCCCGCTGAACATGCAGCCAAGAATCAGCGATGTGACGCCGCGTTTTGTGTTGTCGCGCACAGATGCGCAAGAAAGGTTCTCTTGCCGCGGGGTAGGTCGCACATGCGGATTGTGACGCCAACAGTCTCATGCCGAAAGGGGTCAGTTTCTGGCTGAATTTCGAGCGAGGTTTTCGCGGCTCCAATCGGTTACGCGGTGGCCCACAATTTCGGCGATTAGCCTAATCTGTTCCATCAGCTTTCGAAAGTCATTGGGCAGCACGGCCTGCGGGCCGTCGCACAGCGCTCGATCCGGGCAGCTATGCACTTCGACGATCGCGCCCTGCGCGCTCGCCGCGATTCCCGCCAAAGCCAGCGGAGGAACCAGATCGCGCTTTCCCGCCGCATGGGAGGGATCGACGAATACCGGCAGGTGCGACCGCTCCTGAATCACCGGAATCGCCGATACATCCAGCGTAAACCGCGTCTCATCCGCGAACGTGCGAATCCCCCGCTCGCACAAGATCACCCGATGATTTCCCTGACTTAAAACGTATTCTGCCGACATGAGCAACTCGGTCACCGACGCCGCAATCCCCCGCTTGATGAACACCGGCTTGTCCGTCCTGCCCACCTCCAGCAGCAGGTTGTAGTTCTGCATGTTGCGGGCGCCGATCTGAAAAATGTCCGCGAACTCGTAGACGATGGGCACGTCGCGCGGATCGACCACCTCGGTAATCGTCGGCATGTTCAACTGCACACCCGCCTCCTTGAGCAGTTCGAGTCCCTCGCGTCCCTTGCCGCTGAACGAATAGGGCGAAGTGCGCGGCTTGTACGCGCCCCCTCGCAAAATCGAAGCGCCCGCGTCCTTCACCGCCTTGCCCACGTCGAAGAGCACTTCGCGGCTCTCGATCGCGCAGGGTCCGGCGATGATGTTGACGTGCGGTCCGCCGACGCGAATCCCTTGGATATCGAAGATCGTGTCGGCTTCGTGGAATTCGCGCGACGCCAGCTTGTAGGGCTGGCTGATTGCCATCACTTCGTCAACGCCGGGAAGCTGTTCGAGTTGTTGTCGCGCCTCCGGGTTGTGATCGCCGATGGCCCCCACGATCGTGCGGAATTCACCCTTGGAGAGGTGCGGCTTATAGCCCAACTCCGCGATGCGGTCGATGACCCGCTGCGCGTCGTCTGCGCCCGAGCCGGCCTTCATGACCACGATCATGTCCATACCGTTTTTCCCCCGCGATGACACCGCATACGTACGATCTCAAAGAGATTTGAGCGAATGCAAATTGTTTATTGGCAAACCTTTACAGTCCTCGCTGCACCATCGCAGAGTATATCGATGGCAGAGACACGTGGTCAAACGATGGTTCCAACAAGGACACGGCCACAAGGGAAATGGTCTGAATCTCGGACCTGCGTTCATTGAAAACAAAACCGGCGCGGAGGAATCGTCCCACCGCGCCGGTCAAGCCTATTGCGATGCGCGCCAAGTCTGATCGTACTACCGCGCGCTCGAATCCCACACAGGGTATGTCAATCGTTACAGGCTTCCCAACCAGGCTTCCAGATCCAGAGAATCCTGCTCCGTGACGTCTGATACTGTGACCGGATGCGATGACGCGCCGCTCAAACGTGCGAAAATCTCCGCCGCGGACTCGCCTTGAATGTTCGGACCGACTCCACCGGTCGCATCGGCGGCGTGGCAACCCACACAGCCATTGGCGCCGTAGAAAGCCTCTCCGGCCACGGGGTCTCCTACTGGGGGAGCGGTACCTGCCACGCATTCGCCCGCTGTACAAACTTCCCCTTCGGCACAGTCTGTGTCATCGGTGCATCCTGTCTCAGCCGCCACACAATGCGCATTGGTGCAAACCTCGCCGGCCGCGCAATGGTCGTCCAATAGGCACTCGACGCAGATGTTGCCGCCTGCTTCTGAGCAGAGGCCTTGATCGCAATTGGCGTCCGTCAGGCACTCGACGCACGCGCCGGTGGCGACATTGCAGACCTGATCAACGCAGTCCGCGTCCACGGTGCACTCCGGTTGGATCTGGAAGGGACAACCAAGCATGAACACCACCGGTGCAGCGCACAACAAAACTCGACCATATGCTCTCATGAGGTACCTCCTATTAAAGCCAAAACCCGCCGCGAAGTAGCCCGCGCCAGCTTCTCAACGGCAAACAAAAAACACCGGCAAATCATATTCGGTGCATACCCCAGCCGTCAATGTGCCGAAACAACCAAATGGCCGCCCGGAAAACCCTTGCCCCATTTCCGGCATCGCACTGGGTTGTAACCGCAGTCCGCGTCACGATTCCGACATCGGTTTGGGGCTTACCCGGCCCGCAAGATACGAACGCACTCATTGGGGTTGAGGTGCGGCACTCCCACGTCCACGGCACGGGCGACCATGAAAGCGATGGGCGAGCAGAATGAAGGCGGGAACAAAAAGTGGCCGTACAATGAAGGTGTCGATCAACATGGCCAGCGAAAGCGCGATTGCGAATTCCTTCATCATCATAAGCGAACCCGCGAACATCGACGCGAACGTGGCGGCCATGATTACGCCGCAACTGCTCACCACGCTGCCGGTGCGTCGCACCGCAGTTGCCACCGCCTCGCGCGGATCGTGACGCCTAAGTTCCTCGTGCACGCGGGTCACGACAAAAATGTTGTAATCCTGCCCTAGGCTCAGTACGACGATGAACAGCAGGAAGTCAATCTGCCATGCGAGCGCCGGCGCACCATACACGCTGCGGACGATCAACCACGTCGCTCCATACGCGGACAGATACGTCAGCAAGGTCGCGATGATCAGAATCGCCGACTGAATCGTGGACCGCAGCAACCATAACAGCACCGCGAAGATCATCCCGACGGCCGCGGCGGCCACCACGGCAAAGTCGCGTTTCCGCAGGTTGCGCATGTCGGCGTAGACCGCGTTCTCACCGGCAATGTCGATTACAGCGTCCGAGGCGTCCGACTCAGGCGCGGGATCATTGTGCAGCACTTCCGCAACGATTTCACGGAGTTCGCTCATCGCCTTCATCGCAGGAATGGATCGCGGTTCGATCTCCAGCCCCAGGTCGATCCGCGTTGTCTTGCCGGATCGTCCGAGGTAGGTGGGCCGGGCAAATAGCTCGATGATCGCTCGGGACGCGAGCCCGTTTTCGTTCATATTCGCTTTGGGCTCTCGCCATGCACCCAGCGGGTCCACGAGATCGCGATAATGTACAACCGGGAGTCGATGACTGATCGCAGAGGATATTGCATCCAATTGTCCACGAAGCGCATCTCCGCTTTCCGATCCATCAATTCGGTGGGGAAATGTGATCAGTATAGTCGCCTCGGCCACGGACCTGCCGCCTTGAAAGTGCTGTGAGTAACTCCGCGCCCCCCGCACGAACGACGACTCGGCCGGAAACTGATCCAGCGAATCGTAGATCGGCTCGTTTCGTTTCCACGCGCCCAACAAAGACGCCCAAAGCAAGACCGCGCCCACGGCGAGCGTCACGGCTAGCGGCCGCCGCTTCACCAGTTCACCCGCCCAGCGCCAGAGGCGCGTGTCGTGCGGATGAACCGTATTTTTGCTCCTGACCAACCAGCGACCGCCAAGATAAATCACCGACGCGGACAGCGTCATTACGCACGCACCGGAAATCACGATCGACAGTGCGATGGTGGGGCCGGACGTGTGCAGATCGCGATTGCGAGCAAACCACAGCGCGGCCATTCCCAAAGCGTTGGTCCCGGCACTGGCCAGGACTGCCGGGCCGGCATGAGTGAGCGCCATCATCGCCGCCGTGCGGGTGTCGGCGACTTCGGCTGCGTCTTCGCGAAATCGGGCGAACAAGAAGAGGCAATAATCCGTGCCGACGCCCACGACGATTACGATCATGAACATTTGCACGAGGCTGTTAATGGGCCAGCCGAAACTCGCCAGCCATCCCACCAGTCCCAGCGAAACCAGCAATGCAGCAGCAATCGTCACCAGCGGCAGCAGCATCGCCAACGGCGAGCGGTATACGAAAAGCAAGATCACCACCACTGCCGCGAGCGCCCAGATGGTCGTCATGTCCACGTCGCGTTTGGCGTTGGACTCCAACAGGCCGCCCATGGCGGCACTGCCGGTGATTTCCATTTGAAGCCCTTCCGGCCTGGCAAGATCGGCGACAGTGCGTTCGATTTCTCGAAAGCGTTTGACGGTGTGACTGGTCAGGCTCCCCGCAGGCAAATCGACGACGACGATCGCCGCTTTGCCGTCAGAACTCTCCAGCAAAGGCCTCATGACAGGGTTGAGTGCAGTGGCTGTTACGCGCCAATTCCATCGCTCGCTTTTCTCCGCAAGTGCGCCCGCCAGCGAGGATGCCGCCGCTTTGTCCGCGAGCGTCAGGCCGCTGTCACGAACGATGAGCACGACCGCCCGGCTGGTGAACGCGCTGTCGGGAAATTCCTCGCGGAGCCGGGCCATCGCTTTTTGCGAAGGCATATCCGCAGGCAAAAAGCCCTTCGAATCTTCGCTCAGAAGCGACGGGATTTTTGGCGCGAACCAGGATATCGCGGTTGCGATAAGCCAGACGGCCATCCAGATCCACGCCGTCTTCGATATGAACTTCGCCCAAGCCTGCATCACGCGTGGCAATCGTACATCATCCCATCACCACTTCGCCACATGATCTATGACGGTGGTTTCGGCGTTTCGGCGTTTCCGCTTTTTGGCGTTTCGTCAAACGTGTTTCTGGGCTGCGTCTTGATGTAGTTCTTGCGGCTTTCGGCGTACTGCTCAGGCGTGAGTTCGAGGGCGCCGATGCGGTCGGGGTCCCTGGCGATCCTGGTGAGAAAGGGAATGCACCACCCGCATCCTGTCCCGGCGCCGAGGCATTCGGTCATGCGGCTGGCCTGCACCGGCCTGACCCGTCGGGCGAAGTTCACCAGCTTGCGCATGGAGACGTGGTAGCAATAACAGATGTCGTCGTCAGGCTGCATGACGCGGAATTATAAAAGACCAAATAGAGAATAGCGAAGATTGAATGGAAAGCAGCCAAGAAAACGGGCCGATGAACTCTGAAAGCGCGGCAGGCAGCCACCGAAATGGTTCGTAGTTTTACTGGTTTTGGTTCTCTTCCTTGTGCGATTTGTAGTGCGCTACCCCACCGCGGCGTATTGTTTTTCACGCATCAACGTATTCACATCGAGCTTCAGGTTGAGGAATGGGCAGGCCATCCTCACGCATGCCGTCGAGATGAAAACGAATGGCCTCACGAATATTGGAGTTCACGTCCTTCCAATCTTCCCCTGTCGCGACGCACCCCGGCAAATCAGGCACGTAGGCCGACAGGTTTCCATTGGCTTTCTCAATCACTACGGCGTACTTCATGGTCGCTGTTCCTTCAGTCCCGCTTGCTTCAATATGCTGTTCAATGTGCCCGGTGCGAGTTCATCGCCCGGCATTCCGGCTACGGTCACTCGGCCCGACTTGGAAGAATGTTTATATTGGCGATGGCTCCCTCGCGTGGCGACCAAGAACCAACCGTTTGTCTCGATCATTTTGATGACCTCGCGTACTTTCATTATACCAACGCTACGCTAGTTCATTCAACGACCAAACATCCCATAACGCTTCATATGGCACGAATCGAGGTCATGAGAGCCTGCTTGAAATCCGTTTCTCGTTTACTCAGTGCGTTGGCCTGTCACGGGGTATTGGTCGGCGATGGTGCCCAGGCTCGCCACGATTCCCTCCGTGAAATCGAGAAAGTACCCAAAGGCCCCGGTAAGCGTATCTTCGGTCTGGACGCCCCAGGAATACAGGATGGCGCGACCCAGGAAGAAATTGCCGAATCGGACATGCACAATGACCGCGACGCCGAATCGACCGCCAACCTCCAGGCCGTATGACGCGCTGTTGAAAACAACGCCCGGCAGCTTCGTTCCGCGCCACGGATCGCCGATGGGCAGTTCGCTGCCATAAAAGTCGGAAAGGAGGAACCGATTCTCGGTTACGTTGATCATCTGGCCTTGCTCGCCGAATTCCGCAAGAAAGATTTGCTCGCCGACGGGTGGACGCTCCAAAGCTTCGCCGCTGAGCAGTCCGCCATACGGACCAGGCGGAGTGGAATCCGCCGCTTCGGCGTCGCCGACCGCATCCGGGTCAGCCACGCGAGTGAGCGACCAGGTGCTGTTGGCCAGTCCCAGCGGTCCGGTTCCTTTTTCCGCCTCGCTCTTTACTGTCCCCGAAGTGGCCACGTCGAACGTGTCGGGCAACGACGGAACCCCGCCGCATCCAGTCAACCATATAACCAGGATCGCAGAAGCTCCGAAGTATCTGAAAATTGCTTTTGTCATCATGTTTTGAGCCACCTTCGAATCTCCTGTAAAGATTGTCATTGTCGTTGTTACTATTCCGTTTTCGATCTTCGCCATTCGGGTTGGCGAGGTTACGTGAGTTTACCGGAAATCCACTTGCTCGCCTGCTGAATTGCGCTAGCCAGCCCGGATGGGTCACTGCCGCCGCCCTGGGCCATGTCGGGACGTCCGCCGCCCTTGCCGCCTACGAGGGGGCAGATTTCCTTGATGAGGTCGCCGGCCTTGAGGCCGCGATCGACGGCGGCCTTGCTCATGCCGGCAATCAGCGTGACCTTGCCTTCGCTTGCAAAGCCCAGCAGCACGGCCGAGCTTTCGGTTTTGTTGCGCACCCAGTCGATCGCTCCGCGCAGCGCATCGGGCGAGGCCGGGGGCACTTCGCCGACCACGACGGTCACGCCACCGACGGTTTGAGCGCTTTCAAAGAGTTTCTTCACCACGTCGAGCGCCGCGTCCCCGGATACGGCCGCGGACTCCTTGGCCTGCTCCTTCATCGCCTTCTGCACGTCGAGCAGGATGGCCTGAATCTGGCGGCGTATGCGAATCGGAATCACCGCCTCGCCGAGCCGCTTCTGAAACTCACCCATCCATGCCGCATCCACGCCTTGCTGCCTCGTTGCCTTGTTGCCTTGTTGCCTTACTTCATCGAGCAATTGCGCGCCGAGCGTTTCGGCTTCCCGTGCGGCTTTGCCGGAGATACCCACGACGCGGCGGACGCCCTTGGCTACGCCTTCTTCGGACGTGAGCACAAAGGCCTCGATTTCGGCGGTGTTCTTGACGTGCGTCCCGCCACAGAATTCGACGGAGTATTTCATCCACTTAGGGTTTTTCGGATCGCGGAGCAAATCTTCCACGGACGCGCCGATGGAGACTACGCGCACTCTGTCGGGATACTTTTCGCCGAACACCGCTCGAAGCGTGTTGATCTCACGTGCCTTCTTCTGATCCTGAAAGTCATCCTCCCGACTGGCGGCGTAGACAGGTAGCCTGGCCGCGATCTGCTCGCCACAGAGCTTTTCGACGCGATCGAGTTCCTCGTCAGTGAGCGGTTTGTTGTGCGAAAAGTCGAACCGCGTCTTTTCCGGATCGACCAGCGAACCCTTCTGATCCACTTTCCCCCCGCCCTCAATTTCCAGCACCTCTCGCAACGCCCAATTCAAAACATGCGTCGCGGTGTGATTCTGCATCGTGGGAAGGCGATGGCTTTTCGATACACGCGCAAGGACTTCTGAAAATTCGGCTCCAATATCCGGCTTGAACCTCAAAGCTCCCTCGGTGATGATGCATCGATGCCCAATCGATATTCCCTCGACCAATGTGTCAATAACATCAGCCTTCCAGCCATGTCCGATTAATTCGCCACGATCACCTACTTGTCCACCCTGCTGAGCATAGAAACATGTCTTGTCCAAATGAATGCCGCATTCGTCGCCCAGTTTTAGCTCAATTACATCTATGTTTGGATTGATCGAAAAACAGTCCCTAATCGAGGCCGTAATTTCAAATTGAGTGTGCTTGAACGAATCATCAGTATAACGATTACTTCCTTTCCCAAATGAATCTTCTTCACGAGTTGGGTAGCCAATGAACTCCTTTTGACTACCCCGTGCTCGAACACGTGCGGCCTCCATCAATCGCTCATATTCGCCTACATCGATGGTGAGTCTTTGCTCTTCCGCCATCAGTTCGGTGAGGTCGATGGGGAAGCCGTAGGTGTCGTGGAGCTTGAAAGCATCTTCGCCAGAGATACGACCATTGTGATTGTGCCGGGCGTTTTCTGCCGCTTCTGCGAATAGCTTGATTCCGCGGTCGAGGGTTTTGAGGAACGAGGCTTCTTCGTCGCGGACGAGGGCCGTGACATGCTCGACGTTCTTACCCCGGTGGGCGGAGCGGAGTTCGGGGAAGGCGACGGCCATGTGCTCGACCAGCGGAGCGACGAGGTCGCAGAGGAACGGCTCGTGCATGTTTATGCACTGTCGGCCATAGCGGACCGCGCGGCGAAGAATCCGCCGCAACACGTATCCGCGTCCTTCGTTACTTGGGATCGCGCCGTCGGTCAGAGCGAAGGTCAGGCAACGAATGTGGTCGGCGATGACGCGATAGGAAACGTCAACCATGATTGTCGATTGTCGATTGTCGATTGTCGATTGACCATCCGATGTTGCGATATGGTGATGTGGCGATGTATCGGTTTCTTCAACGTGACTTTTTTGAACTTTGAACTTTGAACTTTGAACTTCGCCGCGCTCGGATTCCTTCGAGGGTAAGGTTCCCGTATAGGCCGGCGAACCAGTCCGCCGCTGGATGGCGTCGAAAAGCGGCGTAAAGACGTCAGTGTCGTAGTTGGACACCTGGCCGATGCGGTTTTCGCGCGTCCCCTGCAAAACGGCGCAGAGCCGCTCGAAGCCCATGCCGGTATCGACGTGCTTCGCGGGTAGCGGAGTTAGCTTTCCGTCGCCGCCGCGATTGAACTGGATGAACACCAGGTTCCAGATTTCCATCACCCGGTGGTCGCCCTTGTTGACCAGATGCCCGCCGCTCTTGTCCGGCGTCAGGTCGATGTGAATCTCGCTGCAAGGCCCGCAAGGTCCGGTTTCGCCCATCTCCCAGAAATTGTCCTTCATGTTGCCGGGATGAATGTGCGAAGGATCGAGTCCGGCCACCTTCGTCCAGAGATCGCGCGATTCCCAGTCGGGTTCCAACTCCCATTCGGATTGTCGATTGAAACCGCCCGTCGCTTGCGCTCCGGGTTCGGACTCCGCTCCCTGACGGTCGTGGCTCTGATTTTCCTTGTTGCCTTGTTGCCTTGTTGCCTCGTTGCTTCCTTTGGTTGCCTCGTTGCCTTTCTTCCGCAATCCCCCGAAGTACGTCGCGTGCAGGCGGCTCTTATCTATGCCCCAAACCTTGGTCAGCAGCTCCCACGCCCACTCGATGGCCTCCTTCTTGAAGTAGTCGCCGAACGACCAGTTGCCCAGCATCTCGAAAAACGTGTGGTGATATGTGTCCTGTCCTACGTCGTCGAGGTCGTTGTGCTTGCCGCCGGCGCGGATGCACTTCTGCGTGTCGGCCGACCGCTTGTAGGGCCGCGAGCCGGTGCCCAGAAACACGTCCTTGAACTGATTCATGCCCGCGTTGGTGAACATGAGCGTGGGGTCGTCGAAGGGCACCACGGGCGAAGAGGGCACGATCTCGTGCCCCTTGCCGCGGAAGAAGTCGAGAAAGTCCTGCCGTATCGTTTTCGAGTCCATCGGGATCATCCTGAAATAAGTTAATGGTGCATCAAGATGCACCCTGCAACTACTTTTGCATGGAATCAGCTAACCGCCGGCCATTCAAACGACAAAAGCCAATGATGGGTAGTGAACCACGAAGAACACGAAGGAAAAACCTCGTCGTTCATGGGAAACAAAGCTCATTACCGTTGTCTTCATTGTCATTCATAAATTCTCGTACGCCGTCTCTTCTTCGTGCTCTTCGTGTCCTTCGTGGTTGAAAAAAGGTCGCTCGACATAGTACTTTGCCACGAGCCGCCCTCCAACTTGACACTTTTGTCCCCTGATCGTAGCGTTCTGCGCCGGTTAAGCTCGTTTTTTTAGGGAAGGTTCAAATGACTCAACGATTCCGCGTTTTGCCTCGCATCGTCATCGGCCTGTCGGTCTGCGCGACTCTCTTGTCGTACGGCTGCCACAAGTCGAAATCCAACGCCGCTTCCTCGACGGCATCCACGCCAACCAACAAGCATCAAAAAGATTCGCCCAAGCCGGAACCGAAATCCGCGGCCGCCAAACCCGCCGGCCCGGAAAAACCCGCTGCAACGAACAAGCCCGCGACAACGGACAAGACGCCGCCCGCCAAGACGGCCCCAACGAAGCGCGAAG
>CXWL01007685.1_pt1 | contig 29192 bp, 26 predicted proteins | sample 590931 | NCBI WGS metagenome assembly CXWL01 (sample SAMEA3498368, study PRJEB10139) | groundwater metagenome | biome: water well; material: biofilm material | place: Germany | collected 2015-04-27 | reverse complement strand
TCGCGCCGGCCACCGGCAATGCGTAGCACAGCTCCTGCGTTGCCTGCGAGTCGAGCGCCGCACTGAAAGCACTCATGAATTGGTCGGCCACTGGCTGGGGCAGTACGTCGGTGACCTTCCTGTGCAGGAACGCCGGTGGCGGCACAAACAGCATGGCCGGGTTTGATGCCCGCACGGCCAGGTATTCGCCATCACGGTGGTTGGTGAAGATGAGGTCGGGAATGGCGTCGATCAGGGCGCGGTTTTGCGCCTCGCTCTCGCGCAGGTCGGCGTCGGACTGCCGGCGTGCCTGCATGGTGTCGAGAAAGGCGTTGAACCAGGTGACCAACTCACCAATTTGCGCCCAGGCTTGCGGTTTGGGTAGTCGCCAATTCGGGTCCAGTCGATCCGCCTGCAACTCCCTGAACCCATCGGAGACGGCACGGATCGGCTGCACCACCTGGCGCGAATACAGTCGGATGAACAGCGCGATCAGCAGCAGGCTGGCCAGCAACAGCGCCGCGCCGGTGCGTTCAATTCGCAGCATCGGCGCAATCAATGTCGATTGCGGCACCACGCTGAGCAGCACCCATTGTTTGTCGGGTATGCGCAGGTAGCTCAACAACACGTCGTCGCCAAGCAGACGAACCGGCACCAGGCCTGACATGCCTTTGAGTAGCGCGCCAAGCTGGGGGGCGACCGGCTGTCCAACCAAAGCTCGGTCGGGATGAAACAACAACCGTCCCTGGGCATCGAGCAGCATCAGGTAAGAGCCGCGGCCCAGGTCAAGGGCATTGAAATGGTCGTACAGGTACTCGGCCGAGTAATTCAGGCGCAGCAGTCCGATCAGCTCGTTCTTCACGCCGCTGGCGTCGATCTGGTAGATCGCCTTGGTCGCGACAATCACCTTACGGCTGCCCGGCGCGTGCTTGGGGCCATGCTCGATGCCGTGCCAGACGACATGATCAGGTGTTGCCGGCACGCTGCCCATCCATCGCTTGAGCTGATCGGCGTTGGCACCAGGTTCAACATCGCCCAGGGCCTCGCCCAGGTGATACTGCGCGCCCTGCGGCGTGAGCAGATCGATGGAGTCGAGCCCGCTCAGGCCACTGTAGCCGCTCAGCAGTTGACCAATGTGAGCCTTGGTGGTGAGCTCGTCGTCGCTGGTGAGGGCGCTTGCGCCGGGTGCTGCCGACCTTTGCAATCGGATGAGTTCGCTGGCCCAGGCCGGATTCTCGGCCAAATGATCAAGCTGGTCGGTTTGCAGATTCAGATAGTCGCGCTGATTGGCCAGCAATTGAACACCGTGCGTCGCCGCCTGGTCGATGACGGTTTGCCGTGTTGCATAGAAGGCAAGCAGTTGCAGGACCAGCAAGGGCAGCACGCTGATGGCCAGCATGAAGCCGGTCAGCTTGAATGCAATGCTGGTGCCGAACTGTCGAATGGTCATAACTCGCGCGTCTTGGTTGGGTTATGGCAGCGTGCGGGCGGTGACCAAGGCGGTCTCGATCATCAGCGACTCGGGCACGGCCTCGCCCCGCAGCAGCTTGAGCGCGCTCATAACACCGAAGTAGCCCTGCCTGGCAGCCAACTGATCGACCGTGGCCACCATCTGACCGGCGCGAATCGCGTGCTTGGCCTCATCCAGTGCATCGAAACCCGCCACCAGCACCTTGCGGCGGCCGCTCTCGTGCAGATACTTGATCAAGCCCATCGCCATCAAGTCGTTGGCACAGTACACGATGTCGATCTTTGGATGGGCCTTGAACATGCGCTGCGCGACTTCATAGGCATCGTCGGCCTTCCAGTTGGCCGCCTCGATCACCACCACGCGCACATTGGCGTTCTCGGCGAAGGCCCGTTGCGCGCCGCGCTTGCGATCAGTCGAGGTGTAGGTTCCGGGAATGCCCTCAATGATGGCCGCCTGGCTGGGCTGCGTGACTTGTGCTGCGGCATATTTGGCGGCCTGGTAGGCGGCAATTTCACTGTTGACACCCACGAAGGGCACCGGCTTCATGCCATTCGCCTTGAGCGTATCGGGGTCAAGACGTTCATCGATGTTCACCAGCTTGATGCCGGCATCCTGCGCCTTCTTTAACACCGGCACCAGTCGTTGAACGTCGACCGGGGTGATCACGATCGCATCCACGCGAGCCTTGATTTGGCTTTCCACAATGCGCACCTGCTGTTCGTAGGAAGTCTCGGGCATGGTGGTCTTGATTTGCAAATCAATGCCGGCTTCTTCCTGCGCCGCACGCGCGCCCTTGGCCATTTCCACAAAAAAGGGATTAGTGAACGACTTCAAGACAAAGGCCACCCTGATCGCCACGGGTTTTGCGGGCAGCACTTTCGTCGCTGCGCCGTCGGCTGTGACGCGGTCAATGGCGGGTCGCTCGGCGTCGCCGCAGCCGATGACAAGCGAGGCCAACGACACCGCCGCGAACAGTCTCATCGCATGCATTCGGTTCCTTGGGTTAGTGGGGGATCATCCGCGTTGAAGTAGCAATATTACTTGTCAACCCGTGCATCGAAAAGATGGTAGCAGTTCCTGCCCTTGTGCTTGGCGACATACATCGCCTGATCGGCATGGCGCAGCAGCGTGTCGGCGTCCTGGTCGTCTTCGGGATAGAGCGCCACCCCCACGCTAGCACTGATGCTCAATGGCTGACCGGCGACCGTGATGGGCTGACTGATGGCCTTCAACAGCCGGTTCAGGCTGCCCACGCACTCAGCCGACAACTGCATCCCGACTAGTAATACTACAAACTCATCGCCGCCCAGTCGAACGATGGTGTCGCCCTCGCGGATGGTGTCCTTGATGCGCCGTGCCACCTCAACCAGCACCTTGTCGCCAGCATCGTGGCCATAGGTGTCATTGATCGGTTTGAAGCCGTCCAGATCGAGGTAGCACACCGCCATCAAACCCCGGTCGCGTTTGGTCCGCGCCAGCGCCTGCGCCAGGCGGTCCGTCAGAAGCACCCGATTGGGCACACCGGTCAAGGCGTCGTAGTGTGCAACGTGTTCGAGTTGCTGCTCGTGCTCGTGGCGCTCGGTGACATCCACCGCCAGACCGATCAGCCCTCGGTTGCCGCCGTCGCTGTTGCGTACCCTGACCTTGGTGCATTCCAACAAGTGATCGCGGCCATCCACAAAGCGCAGACATTCCAGAGAGACGTGCGGCGCCTCCTGCCCGAAGCACTCCCGGTCGGAGCGCCGGCAATTCTCCGCGATGGACGCAGGCAACACGTCGGAGTAGTGGCTGGCGGCGAGAAACTGCGCTTCGGAAACGCCGGTGTTGCTGCAAAAACCCTGATTGACGAATTGCACCTTGCCTTCGGCGTTCACCATCCAGATTCCCAGTGGGGCGTTGTCCAGTATGGTCTGGAGCAGGCTGCGCTCATCGCGCAATGCCTGGCTGGCCTTCACGATTTCTTCCTGCGCCAGTTTGCGTTCGGTGATGTCCACATGTGTGCCAACCATGCGCCGCGGGCGCCCGCGGCTGCTGCGTTGCATCACGCGGCCACGGCACAAGATCCACTTGTAGCTGCCATCCTTGCAGCGCAGCCGCGCTTCCGCCACGTACTGCTCGGTGCCCTCGCCTGCCAGGTAGGCCGTCAGAAGTGCGCGTGCGCCGGCCTTGTCTTGCGGGTGGAGCAAGCGTTCCAGATGATCTTCGCTCTGCCCGATCTCGGCTGCGGAGTAGCCCAGCATCTCTGCGTAATTGCTTGAGCATGCGAAGTGCCCACTCTTGAGGTTCCAATCCCAAATGGCATCCCCCACCCCTTCCAGTGCCAATCGCCAGCGCTCGTCGATACGGCTTTGCAGTTCCTGCTCGGTCAACGCCTTGTGCTGTTCTTCTCTGACGGTCTCATAGTTCCAGAAGATGAAATACAGGGCGACCAGGTAGATGCAGGTGGTGACGATGTCAATGTTCGAATAGCCGGTCTTGAACGCCGGCACCAGATGGACCACCACGATTGTGACCAAGATGAAGCAGAGCCAGCGCAAGCCGGTCCGGCGGCCTTTCAAAAAGAATACGGCGGCAGACAGCAGGAAGAACAACGATAGGCGCATCGTGTTGTAGGCCGCCAGGATGTAGATCGCCAGGAACAGCACAAACGCCAGCATGATCGCCATGGTGCTGACGGATTCAACCCGGTGCGGACGCCGTTTCAGGTACACCAGGGCGGCGAGACTGATCAGGGAAAAGCCGACATCAATGGCGCCCATCAGCCGGCTCTGCTGCCAGCGATAGAACCCCATGCCGAAGGCGACTATTGCCGCCATCAGAAAAACACTGTTGAGGAAAACGATTCTGTGCTTGGCCCGCAACCCATCGCCAGCGACTGACTGGGGCGATGATTGCGGGTTGATCAACATCTTGCTTATCCTCATCCAGCAAATTCAGGGTTGAAATGCGGACCCAACTGGTCGGGATGATAGTTGATCGCGCACTTGGGATCAGGCGGACGTTGGAAAGGGATGGGTCAGTTCGTCGACTTCAGGCTCGCGCCGTCCACACCAGCAGCAGGTTGTTGGCCGGCATGGCGTGGCGCGCGTGCAGGCGCAGGCCGGCGTGCGCGGCGGCTTGCTCTACGTCCTGACGCTGGCGGATGCCCCAGCTTGCGTCGCGCTCGCGCAGGCTTTGGTCGAAGGCCACGTTGGTGGGAGCGGGCGGCAGGTTGTTTTCAAAATAGGGGCCGTAGGTGACCAGTTTGCCGCCCGGTGCCAGGCGGCGTGCGCTGCCGCGCAGCAGCGCCAGGGTGGCCTCCCACGGCGCGATGTGCAACATGTTGGCGCAGAAGATCAGGTCGAAGGCGGGCGTGGTTGCCGCGTCGGCAAACCACGGCTCGCTGCACACGTCGAGCTGCATCGGGCCCAGCACATTGTCCAGCCCGGCCTGCGCCACCCACGCTTCAATGTTGCGGAGTGCCTCGTGCTGCGCCTCGGTGGGCTGCCAAGTCCACAGCGGCAACTGACGCGCAAACCACGCAACATGCTGCCCGGTGCCCGAAGCGATTTCCAGCGCCGTGCCCCGATCAGGCAGCACCTGCCGAAGCACGTCGAGGATGGGCTGCTTGTTGCGCTCGGCGGAGGGGCTGAAGTCGGGTTGGGGCATGGGGGAGTCGCCCTATTGGCCTATGGGAATTGCATCCTATCGCGCCAGTGGCGGGCTTGCACGGGGTGCGCCCAGTTCACGTTGCGCAAATGCTCTTTCGGGCGCGGCAGGTGGTGACGCTGGCAGACTGCAGACACACTTGAGCAGTATTGGGCGACAGCGGGGGGCGCACCGGACCAGCCGCGAGAGCCTCAACCCCGACCACTCCTCCAGGCGGGCTGCACCATGCGGCCCCGACGCTGCGCCAGAAGCACCATGGCCGCGCTGGCCAGCACCACCAGCACCAGGTCCACGGCCGAGCCTTCAATACCGAATGCACCACCGGTCAACCAATCGGGGCCGCTGAGCTGGGTGGTCAACAAGCCATTTTTCACCTCGTGGCCGGACACCGCCAACGAAAAAACGCCGTCTTGAACAAAATTCCAGCCTGCGTGCAAGGCGGCGCACAACCATAGCCGCCCGGTCAGCATAAAGGCCGCCGCGAAAAACACGCCAGCGGCCGCGATATTGGCAATGCCCAGCACCGAGGTGTTGTCGTTGATCAGGTGCATGCCACCGAATACCAGACCCGATGCCAGCAGCGCCAGCCAACTGCCCACAGACTCCTGCACCACGCGGAAGAAGATGCCGCGCAGCATCATCTCTTCAATCAGGCCCACGGTGATGTGCATCAGCAGCGGCAAGATGATGATGCTACTGGGCGCAAGGGACAGCGCGCGCAGGCCGCCCAGCGCAGCAATGGACGCCACGGAGACGCACACCATCAGGCCACCCAGCACAAAACCGGCGCCGTACTCGCCCAGCGCCCCTTTGAGCCCCAGTTCTGACACCGCACGCTTCTCTATCCTGGTGACATAAAACGCATACGACAGGCAACCCATGACTGCGCCCAATAATTGGCCCAAACGTGAATACAGCTTCACTTCAAAAAGGCTGGTAGACGCCGCCTGAATCAGCAGAAATGGCACCATGAAAAACACCAGAGCCAGGAGGATGCGGGTCAGAGGAAAGCGCAGAATGCGTTGCCCAAGTGGGGCGGCCACAGAGCCGCCCAGGTAGATGGAAGTTGCCGTGCTCATATGAATTTGCTTTCTGTGGGGTGGAGAAATTTGGGTTCGGAGGCTTCTCCGATGGCCGCGACTTTAGTGGGCCCACCCAGCCCACGCCAGAGCCATGCGACCAAGCGTCGCAATGGGGGAACCAGTTGCGGATCGCGCGAAAGCGCCTGGCGGCAGGGCGCTATGCGCGACCCAAATCGCGAACCAGGCTCACAAGCTTGGTGGTGATGATGTCCACCGCCGGCCCGTTGGCGCCGTGCGGCAAGATCACATCGGCGTGGCGTTTGGTGGGTTCGATGAACTGCTTGTGCATCGGGCGCACCGTGTCGAGGTACTGGTTGATCACGCTGTCGGCGCTGCGCCCGCGCTCGGCAATGTCGCGCTGCAAGCGACGGATAAAGCGCACGTCGGCCGCGGTGTCGACAAAGATCTTCAACGACATCATGGCGCGCAAGTCAGCGTCAAACAACGCGAACAGGCCTTCAATCACAATCACCGGCGCGGGCTTGACGGTTATGGTTTTGCTGGAGCGGTTGTCCGCCGCAAAGTCGTACTCCGGCATGTCGATCGCCTCGCCACGCCGCAGCGCCTGCACATGCTGCACCATCAAGGGCCAATCAAACGCGTGCGGGTGGTCGTAATTGGTCTTGCGCCGGTCCTGCGGCGACAGGTGGGACTGGTCGAGGTAGTAATCGTCTTGCATCACCACTGCGGCCATCTCGGGGCCGATGGAGGCGAGCACTTCGCGTGTGACGGTCGATTTGCCGCTGCCGCTGCCGCCGGCGACACCGATCACGAAAGGTTGTTGGTTGCGAGCGCTCGTCATGAGGATTCCGTAGCGGGGTCTGTGGTGTACGCNNCGATCACGAATGGGGTGTTCTCATTGGCTTTATTCATGCAGGGTAGACTGGACCGCAGACCGGGCTGCAGAGTTGACAAAGGGCTTGGGAAGCGAGCATGTCTTTGAGTTTAGTGGCACCAGAGTCGTAATGACGAATTGGGCTCTATACCGCGCAGAATTTGCGTAAGTAGCTACTAAAAGAATAGTGAGTGTGCGAGCGCTGGCAGCGCATCGCAGATGTGGCCAAGGAATATGGCGAGGTCTTGCTGCCGACCCGTATCCCACATAGGCCAGTGCTTGTGGAGCGCGGGTTTATTGACTTTGAGGCTGGGCGGTAGCGCGAACTAGCCAGCAGGCACTATGCGGCGTAAAGATCGCACCTTTTGCCACAACACAGCTTTGGGCATTTGCATGGACATGACTTGCATGCAGCGCTCTAGCCAACCCGCCCGGTGTTGCAAGCGGTCAATTGCCTTGCCCAGGTCGCGCGCCACGCTGGGGCCATAGGCCTGCTCCGCCTTGGTGAGTGCGGCACGCAGTGCGGGTAGGGGCAGATCCATCATGGCAAGGTCAATCACGTCGCGGCTGAACACACCGTCATCAGCCTGCCGGTCTGAGTTGGCAAGGAGTTTGGATGTGGCCAAGTCCAGCTTGGTTAGCCTGGGCACACCGCAAATGGCGTCGCTGGCACCGGGTGTTTCCAGCGCAATGCGTCCCTCGCGCACGATTTCAAACTTGATGGTGTGCCCGTCCATCTGAATCTGGGTGCGAATGCCATATTGGTCCGCCCGTATCTCGCGCAGAGTCACCAAGGGCGGTGTGTGCGGATGTGTGATGGCTGCCAAGCCGGCAGGGTTTGTCAGCTGGTGCCGCAGCTCCCGGTAGCCTGCGGCGTCCGACATCAAAAAATCGATGTCCTCCGATTCACGGAATTCACCATGGCACAAGGCAATGCAGGTGCCACCGCCGAAATAGCAACCGTGCTCCAGCAGCGTGGCACCGTTCAAGGCGTTCAGCACATGGGCAATGCGCTGGTGGTGCGGGCGGTCAAACTGCATGGCTAGTCTGGCGCCCCGGCGCAGTGCTAAAGGCCACGCGCAGGGCCTGCAGCAGGGTTTGCTCGTCTGCGGACATGGCTGGCATATCCAGATGGCGGGCGTTGCGTTCGTAAATATCCAGTGCCTCAGTGGGCGTGAGTGTGTCGGTACCGTGCACCTGCCAAGCCAGCGCACGCAACTGTGGGTAATCCGACAGCGACACGCGCGCGGGAATCCACCCCGTGCGATCTGGCGGCGCGGCTGTGCGCGTGTTCTCGTCGGCGGTGATGACGCCCTGCAGTGACATCCCTAACGCCGCCAGCGCGTTGGACCACGCGCCCATGGTTACGGACTGCTCCCCCTTTTCTATGCGGTGCAGCGTGACGCGTGACATTCCTGCTGCCTCGGCAGTAAGGGTAGCGTTCAGGCGCAGAGCCTTGCGCCGGGCGCGTATCTGCGCGCCCAAGGCATGCAGTGGGGCTGTGCCGCTGTCGCCTGTTGGAATGGATGGGATTAGCATTGTGTTTCCTATTATTTACAAAATAGTAGCCTTGTCAAATATGGGAAACAGTTTAATTTGCCTGGTGATGCAACACTGCTATGCGGGAATTGGCGATGCTTCAGTAAGGAATTAGCCTCTAACCACCGTGGAATATGCGCAAGCAGCTACTAAAACCGTAGCAACCGCAGGGCAAAAGCCTAGAACGAAGACCCCGGTTCGCTCAGGAAGGCCAGCTCTTCGGCGGTGGAGCTGCGGCCCAGGATGGTGTTGCGGTGCGGGTAACGGCCGAAGCGGTCGATGATGGACTTGTGGCGCAGCTCGTAGTCCAGGTTGTATTCCATGCCCGGCTGCGAGAACAGCGCCGCCGCCTGCGCGTGCACCAACGCGGACTCGCTGTGCATATAGGGCATGTAGGCAAACACGCGCTGCACTACGGACAAGTTGCGGTCTTGCCCGCTGGCCACTAGTTCTTGCGCCAGCACCAGCGCCAGTGCGTCCTGTGCGAAGGCGCGGGGCGTGTCGCGGTAGATGTTGCGCGAGAACTGGTCCAGCACCACGATCTCCGCCAACCGCCCCTCGGCGGTTGCGCGCCACGCAAACAGCTCGCACCTCGCCGCAGCTTCCAGTGTGGCGCCAAAGCGGGTGCGGATGGTTTCGTCCAGCGCGGCGTCTTTGACGAAGTGCTGCTTGGCGGTTAGCTCTTCGACCCAGAAATGGAGGATGGATTGGGGGGCATGGGGGACTGCGCGGCCATAAGTCGCTTGTCACCATGCAATCAACCGGCGGCGCGGGAACCGGCGGTTGTCTTTTGCTTGATCGTCGGCACCACAACACCAAAGGCATCGGCGAGGCGCTGTGCTTGCTTGGCGGACTGCTCCAACGCCTTTTGCAGTGCCTTGGGTGAAGGGGTCAGGCGCCGGTCTGGCTGAGTTTTTGCAGTTTGTGCCATGTTGCAGATTCCATCACTGTGAGTTGGTTAGCGAACTTCGCCGCTATGGCCCGAGCATGGGGGGAGGTGGAATTATCGAACAATGTCCACTCGTCCGCCAACGGCATGTACAGGTCGAAGAAATTGATGAGGCTGCGTCCAAACCGCCGTCGCACGATGTCGGCAGGCACATCGTGCCCACCCAGCGCCACGCGCAATTTGACCCGTCGAACGGCCAATTGGGCAGTTGCCAATGAGAAGTAGTAAATCGCGACGGCGTAGCCCTGCTGCTTGAGCCCGCGCAAAAAAACGGCGAATGTGCGGCTTGACAAGGTTGATTCAAAAGCGAAATCGGCCCTTGCCCCGCCCAATTGCCGCAAGCGCGCAAGCATGATGCGCCCCGCCTCAAACGCCACCGTCTCCGTGTGGCGACCCGACAAGCCGCGGGCGATGTAGTCGGCGTTGACAAAGGTCTCGATACCCAACGCCGCAAGGATGGCATCGGCGTGAGTTGATTTGCCTGCGCCGTTGGGGCCGGCGAAGATGACAACCCGGGGGGCTGGTTTGGGTTGGCGGGACATGGCCATGCAGTACGGGTCAGAAGATGGGTTCTATTCGGCAACACGCACGACTTGTCGCTTCACTTCGTCCAATGTTGTGCCATTCGCAGTCTTCCATTCCAGCCAGCCGTTGGCAGTTCGACCCATGATCGCCACCGCAGCCGTGCTTGGGCTGGCGAACAGGTGGTCGCGGGTAAAGACCAGCGTGCCGTCTTGCGCTGCCATGATGCCCTCAAGCACCAGACGATTGCGAAAGCGCTCGTCTGCGGTACCCTGAATCGACGCGACGTTTTCCGCGCGGCCGCGCGAGCCCTTGAGCACCACGAAGCCCTCTGCTGTGTACTCGCCCACACCATCCCCGCCGGAGCCCTTGCAGTAGAACAGATCCTTCTCGCCCTTGGTCGTGAGCGCGTTCGTCAGCGGCTCGAATATTGGCTGCCCCAGCGTGGCCAGCAGCGTGGCTGCGGTTTCATGGATCTCGTGGCAGTCGGCTTCCTGCGGGGCAAGCGTGTGCGGGCGTGCGCCAGCGGTCCCATTCTCCAGGCTGTAGCGTCCGGCCTTGGTGGCCATGCAAATGGAAAACCACTCCAGAAACAGCGCGTGCGTTTGCGTCATGCTGTTGGTGAGCGAGATGACCACTAGCGCTCGGTTCCAGAAGTCTTTGCCCTGGTTGTGTTGCACCAGCCGGGTGCCCACATTGCCAGATTGGCCGATGTAGGCGCGTGGCAACCCAGCCTCAGACAACTCGCCCATCAAAAAATAGACGCCCACTTGCTGCGCCTCGGGCAACTTGAGGAAGTCCGCCAACTGGCTACGCGGTACTTCGATCACGCGAACAATGCGCGTCGTGATTTCGGCGACGCGCATGCCGCGGGGGTCACCTGAGGGAAGGAAGATTTGGATGGTTTGAGGGCGGGGCATTATTCGTGCTTGGAAGAGGAATCGGCAGAATCAATGTTCTTCAGGGGTTTTCGTTCTTCCGCGATGTGGTCCATCAGTTCTTTGTTACGCGTCAAGAAGGAACTGGTGAGTCTTGAAAGAAGACTTTGAGCGTTTCTGCGCTTAAACGTACGGGATGGGATTACCTTCTCTTCAGCAGAAGTTACCTCTTTCACTAGTTGGGTTCGCAAGTCCAAGTCAACGGCTTGCGCTAGCTTCTGCCGCGACTGGTAGGTCACCGGGAACATATACAGGTGATTGCCAACCAGACCCTGCAACAAAGTGAAACCAAATGGATTACTTTTCATTTCCTTCGCAATGCGCTCAATGTCAGAAAATGGCACGTCGCCAGGGTACGAGAGTCTGGTCGCAACCGCGAGCAAGCGATAAGTCAACGCCGTCCCTATCGTGGTATCCCCTTTCTTCTCTGACTCATTGGCACGATCTAACAAAGAAATGACATAACTTGTCAGGTCAGGTGATCCAGCAATTTCACCTTGGCGCTGCAAGAACGCTTGTGAATATGCACCGAGTGCAAAGTAAAGGTACTTTTGGACCAACTTAGAACGCTGCTCCGCGCTTAGGGTGGGCATTTTTTCTGCCCAGCTGTTGCTCAAGTATTCGATCAATGCGTCGGGTTGCTCATTGATTGCATTCAAAAAATACGAAATGGCCCGAAGTGGACCATCAAACAGCTGCTTCAGAATCTCATTCTTTGTTTTTGCGTCAAGGCTTCCGTATTTTGATTTCAATATCAAACCCAAGATCTCGCTCGTCTTAAATACCAGATTGATTTGGGTGAATACGTCCAGTTGTGTGACACTATCTACATCGGCAGCTTCTGCTCTACTATCTTCTTGGGCTTGTGCTTCCTCGCTTCGCTCCCGCTCCAGGCGACGATTTTCCTGCTGATTGCCATCAACCTCAATGGCTAACTTTGCTGTACTGGAAACCCAGCTGTTTAGAGTGCGCGAATCTGTAACCACGCTAAACATCGGCACATTTTTCAGTAGGTCAGCAAGTACGCCAGCAACTTCCTTGACGATCCATCCAGCCCCTACTTTGCTTGCAAGAAATACAACCAAATTGGCGTTGTCTTTCTTGTAGAGCCGCCTGCATGCCGATATGGCGTGGGACTTTACGATCTCATCGTCAGCGTGCTCAGCAATATAGTGGGCCAGGAAGAAATATCGAGCCGAGGGGTGGCGGAATTGATACGCACCGTCGCTCACAGAAAGTAGTCGTGCTTTAGTTAGAAGGTTTAACGTATGTTCGACACGAACGGGATGAATTTCATTCGAAAAATATTGATTAAATGCTTTCAATTCAGCATCGTCAAAAGCAGTAATATCTTTGGTTCTGAGCCACCAAGCAAAATGCGATAGATACGCATATAATCCATCTATTTCCTTTGCAGCAGTGCCGCTGTCAGCCAATCGACGTCGAATCAAGGAGTCATAGTGCTGTGCAACACCTGCATCAACTACCTGACCTTTTTGAGTGATCTGCAATGCGTTCAAGAGCATCAATGTATTGAATGCAGTTGACGGAATTAATGCTTTAGAAACCGCAAAATCAATCTGAGTCTGTGCTTCATGGACTTTGCTGTCTAGCTGTGTCTTGTCAAGGGAAAGGTCAAGCGCATACCACCGCTGTATCAAGTCGGAGCGCATAGCATAGGAGAACCCAAGCAACCTGTATTCGTCAAATTCGGAAAGATCATTTGCGACGGCTGTTGAGCCCAAAAGTGAAACATCGAATCGTTCGCTGACCGTTAGTACCGCGCTGCTGAAGCTTCGCTTTATATAGCTGATTGCCCGTTGGTAGTGTTCGGTGTTCATTCCCAAGTGGTCGAAGTCGTCAAGCAGAATCAGTTTCTGATCGCGATCTAAAACGTGGTAATGTTCAACTGCGCTGCTGCCATAGTGTTCAATCACTCGCTCTTCAATTAGCCGGTCTCGCCTATCCTCAGTGCCAATGGATATCTCCTTGGCAGAAACGCGAATTGGGACGATATTTGCTGTCAGTGCTCGGGAAAATAATTGACTCAAGAAACTGGTTTTTCCGTGGTGTTCGTCCCCTCTAACTATCAGATATCCCAAGGATGAAATGTCTTCGTAGATTTCTCTGCTCTTCACTGTAGCCTGCGGCTTGTCGTCCACCGAGAAGGTTGAAAACTCTGGCTCCACATAGACGTCCGAGAGTTTCAACTCATCTCTGGTGGGGTGTGTAAATGGCGCTCCCAGTTCTTCAAGGCTTGCTGCAGTGGCGTCCGTCGGTTGAAATTTCCTGTTCGGTGAAAGCTTGACCTGCAATGCCCTTGGCACATCGGCAATTTGTTTGTAGGCCAGTAATGTTCTGTCGTACTGAAAATCAGTTTGCTTTATTGCACCATCTTCCACGTCCATTACTAGTAAAGTGAAATGTGATGTCGCATTATTCTCATGGGGCCCAACGCGCCAGCTTCCATAAAAATGCAATGGTTGTCATGAGCCACAGACTTCTGAATATGGCCATTGCTGACGTGTTCATGTCCAGAAAATACGCCGCAAAAGCTATTGTTCAGAGTTTTTCGCAAGGGCTGATAGGAGTCTTGGGCATACCAATTCAAGGGGTGATGAAGCACTGCGAACCGATAGTCCGCAGGTATGTGCAAATGGTCTTGGTATTTTTCGATTGGAAATACCAAGCTGCCTTGTTGCTCAGGCACTCTGGACATCCAGCTGGCGTTCAGCTCCCAAAAATGAACCGTCTTTCCTGATACGTTGAACGACTTGATTCCAAGAAGCTGATCTTTGAAGAAATATTCGACGCGTGGACAAAATTTACTTTCAAAATCAAAGTAGTGCTTCTGCGGGTCGACACAAGTGTCGATTACCGAATCATCAATCGAGTTTGGTCCATCTTTGAGTACGCCAGCAATAAGGTGTGCTCTGGACTTAGGTGCGTCCTTGAAGGTCCCGTCGTGGTTGCCGGGCACCATGATCCACTTGACCAGGGCTTTTAACCGTGCAGTTAGGTCGTCTGCTAGTTTGGAAAATATTTTCTCAATTGAGTCATATTCGTCCTTCGTTCCTGTATATGCAATATCACCTGAAACCAAGATCAGGACCAACTCAGATTCAACTACTTCGTGGCATATTGCGTTTGGCAGGTATTGAAAATATTCCAGTGTCTTGTCTTTGTCAGATTTGATATGAATATCGCTAAGGTGGATGATCGTGATTTGATTCATTTTGCTCCCATGTTGTTGCAGGCCATCTAATGTGGCCTGTCTGTTCAAAATTTGTTTACTTCCCCCAACTATCCTTCAACCCCACCGCCAAGTTAAACACCGGCTTGGAGCTAGCCACGTGATCCACCCGATCCGCCACAAAGTACCCGTGCCGTTCAAACTGAAACTGCTGACCAGCCTTCGCGCTCGCCAGTGACGGCTCAACAATCGCAGTCACCACCTTCAGGCTGTTCGGGTTCAAGCTCTCAATAAAATCCTTGGCACCCGCATCCGGCTGCGCGTCCAAAAACAGGCGGTCGTACATGCGCACTTCGGCGTTCACGCCATCGGCCACGCCCACCCACGTGATGACGCCCTTCACCTTGACGGTCTCGCTGCCGGGGGTGCCGCTCTTGGTGTCGGGTACCACGGTGGCCAGTACTTCGGTGATGGTGCCTGCGGCGTCCTTGTTGCAGCCGGTACACTCGATCACGTAGCCGCCCTTCAGGCGCACCTTGCTTCCTGGGATCGCCTTGCCGCTGGCGTCAATGCTCGGGGGGACCAAACGCTTGTAGCCCTTGGGTGGCACTTCTTCAAAGTCTTCGCGGTCGATCCAGACCTCTTTGCCGATGGTGAAGTGGCGCGGGGGTGGCGGCGCCATGCCCTCGGGCGGGTTGGGAAGAGCGGGTTGCGTACAGGGCTCCAGGTGCCCCGCGCCCATCACTTCATCCCAGTTGGTCAGCACCAGCTTGACCGGGTTCAGCACGGCAAAGCCGCGGTGGGCTTTAAGCTCCAGGTCTTCGCGCAGGCAGCCTTCCAAGGTTTGATAGTCAATCCAACTGTCGCTTTTGGTCACGCCAATGCGTTCGGCAAACAGTTGCAGCGCGGCGGGGGTGTAGCCGCGCCGACGCAGGCCCACGATGGTGGGCATGCGCGGGTCGTCCCAGCCATTCACCTTGTGGTCGTAGACGAGTTGCGCCAGCTTGCGCTTGCTGGTGATTACATAGGTCAGGTTCAGCCGCGCAAACTCGTATTGCCGGGGCGGTGGGTCGGCCAGCAAATTACCTTCGATCAAGCGCTCCAACAACCAGTCGTAAAACGGCCGCTGGTCTTCAAACTCCAGCGTGCAGATGCTGTGGGTGATCTGCTCCAGTGCGTCCTCAATCGGGTGGGCATAGGTGTACATCGGGTAGATACACCATTTGTCGCCGGTGTTGTGGTGGGTGGCGCGGCGGATGCGGTAGATGGCCGGGTCGCGCATGTTGATGTTGGGGCTGGCCATGTCGATCTTGGCGCGCAGCACCATGGCGCCGTCTTCATGCAAGCCGTCGCGCATCTCGCGAAAGCGCACCAGGTTCTGCGCCGGTGTGCGGCCTCTGTAAGGGCTGTCGACACCGGGCTTGCCAAAGTCGCCCCGGTTCTCGCGCATTTGCGCCACGGTTTGTTCGTCTACGTAGGCGTGGCCGGCCTCGATCAAATACTCGGCGGCGCGGTACATGAAGTCGAAGTAGTCGCTGGCGTGGTAGGGCTCGGCGTCAGGGCTGCCGTTCCAGTCAAAGCCCAGCCACTTGATGGTGTCGCGGATCGAGTTGACGTATTCCACGTCCTCTTTTTCGGGGTTGGTGTCGTCAAAGCGCAGGTGGCACACGCCGCCGTAGTCGCGCGCCAGGCCGAAGTTCAGGCAAATGCTCTTGGCGTGGCCCACGTGCAGGTAGCCATTGGGCTCGGGCGGAAAACGGGTGCGGATCTTGGCCGGGTCGCTCTCGCCGTTGGCGTGATGCGCGGCATCGCCGGGGCTGCCGCCCCACTTACGTTGGGTGTAAGTGCCATTGGCCAGGTCGGCTTCGATGATCTGGCGCAGGAAGTTGCTGGGTTTGCCCGCGCCAGTGTTGGCGTCCGTGGCGGTGGGCCTGGCTTCGGGGGTCGTGTGCGTCGGGGTGGGAGTGCTCATCCGACTGATTTTAGGGGTGCTAGACCTTCAAATCGGCCCAAATGGGTGTCAACTCGGTTCTTTCTGTGGCGTTCAGGTTTTCCGCCAGCAGCATGCATTCACGCTGTAGCTCGAACAGCCGCGTGCCCAGTTCCTCGCCGGCCAGTTCCATTTCAAAGTGGTCCTGCGTGGTGAGTTGGTCCGCTTGCAGGCCCCACACGCCCAGCGCGTTCCAGGCCATGCGCAAGCGGTGAATGCGATCCAGGGCCAGGTTTACGATGGCGCGGCGCTCAGCGCTGCCCGCCGGAGTCTTAAACGACTGCGCTGTTTGTTGGGCCTGTTGCAGGGTGGTGTTGATTTGTTGCAGCGCATCGGCGTGCCAGCGCACGTTGGTTGGCACCTGCTCGTGGGCGGCGCGAGCCATGTTGAACACGACACTGCTGTAGCGCGGCGGAAACTCGCCCGGCACCACGCGCAGCGCAAAGCTGGCGCGCGTTAGCGGCGCGCTGGACGCCCGCGCCATGCCCATGGTGGTCTCCACGGCACCCAGTAGCAGACCGAGCGGTGAAATGGCGTCTCCGCTCAGCCGGGCCGGATAGCCCGCGCCGTTGAGCCGTTCGTGGTGCTCGCCAATCGCCCGACACAGCGTGGCGGGGTAGTCGGTGGTGGCGTGGAGCAAGAGCTGGGCAATACGCGGGTGCGCCATCATGTGTTTGTGGCCCAGCAGGTCCAACGGTCCTTGGTCGTCCAGGTACTGCGGTTGGATGTAGGCCTCGCCAATGTCGTGCAGCAGGCCGCCCAGCATGGCCAGTCGCATGTCCACGGGCGAGGATTCGGCATGGGCCATGCCGCCAGCCAGGGCCATGGCGCGCACGGCGTGGGTGATGCCGCCGGGTCGGGTGGCCAACAGGGTAGTCAGCAGCAATTGCGCGACCGAATGCAGCGGGACTTGTTGAAGCTGCTTCTCCAGCAGCAAGGCGCTGGGGCGCAGGGCCTGCGCCAGGCTGTGGTCGCTGTCCAGAAAAGTCTTGAGCTGCTGCAGCAGGTAGAACGGTGTGACGCCGTCCTCGGCCATCAGGCAGGCCTCCAGGGGGTAGCGCAGTTTGCGCTCCAACAGGCGCCGTTGCAGTACGCTGGAAACCGGCAGTCCCTTGGCCCAGAGCTTGAGGCCCCGCACGTCCACAATGTCCTGCGAGGCGACGATGGAGTAGATTTCGCCAGCGTTGACGAGGGCGGCCAGAAAATCAGGGTTGGCTTGTGAATCGCCGGGCGCAAAACTGACGGCTTCCATTGTCCTGACGGCTTGCATCTTCGATACTCCAACCAGGATCGCCTGGTTCGACAACTTCAAGAATTCCGCCCTGCGTCCACAGTGGTTACCCACTGCCTCAAGTGTCATCCAATCAAGCAAGCCCGCAAACACCGTTGGGCGCAACCCGGTCGCCGCCCGTCGCAGCGGCTGATTTGGCGCGGTGACCGCAACAGCCATCGCAGCGGACACCACCGGCACGATGACCCGCGGATGTCGATTTTTTTTACGCTGACTCAGCTTGTTCACCTCAAGAATTCGCCGCGCTTCTTGTAGCCTCTTGATTTAGTTGAGATTTTTGGATTCGTTCCAGAATTGGCCTGATTTATGCATAGAGGGGCTGTCTGAACGGTAGCGTGTCATCTTCAATAAAGGGGAAGAAATATGAAATTTGCATCAAAGGCGCTCTGCGCATTGGGTTTGGGCTTGGCGCTCCAGGTAACCAGTCAGGCGGCCGTGGTGACCCAGTGGAGCTACACCACCACCGCCACATGGACTGCTGCCACCGGCGCAGCGCTGACGCCCAGTGTGTTGAGCTGGGGTGATGGTCCTGACGGCCCGAGCAGCTTGACCATCTCCAACCCGGCTCCCGGTTTGGTCGACACCTATATGGGTATTGGGCTACCGTTTCTTTTTGCGGAAGCAGGTAGCACCATCACCCATGCCAACCATCCCATTACCGGCACAACCTTGAGTGCCGCCACCTTGCATTCGGCATTGGTGCTCACGCCCACCTTGCCGGGTCCCGGCAGCGCGTCAGGCCCGGATCCGATTGACCTGAGCATCTTGTTCAAGGAAACGGTCAACAGCCCACCCTGCGCAGTAGCTACCGAGNNGGATCCGATTGACCTGAGCATCTTGTTCAAGGAAACCCCCAACACGGCTCCCTGTGCAGTGGCTACCGATGGCGTGCCCTGCGACGACGTGTTTGTGTTGACCACACCGCTGCAAAACCAGACTTTTGTGTACGACACCGATGGTGCTGGTCCTGACGCCGCAGTCACGTACTATGTCAACATTTTCCCAGCCAATCCGGCGTTTGGCCTGCTGACCGATGCAGCGTGTGATGCAGCCGGTGTGGCGCACGGCTGTGTTGGGTTCACCACCAAAGAAGGCGCGATCACGCCGCTGCCCTTCCTGTTCCTGGTATCGGCTGCACCGCTGGGTGTGCCAGAGCCCGGTTCCATTGCCTTGATGGGTCTGGCCCTGCTGGCCTTGGGAGCCGCTCGGCGCCGCAAGCAAGACTGAGTCCTTGCGACAGGTTTGAAAGGACGGCAGCTTCGGCTGCCGTCCTTGTTTTTGGCCCCCAACTCATGTCACCCAGCGTGACACCGCGCAAGACGGCGCCGTCTAGCCCGAGATGCCCGCCCCTTCCAATACGTCACTGACCAGTTCGAGTCTCACCAGGGGGTTGTCCAGTTCCATCAGGCGCTGTTTGTGCTCGACCGGCATGGGAAGCAGTTCGCACCAGCGGTTGGCTACCCAGGCGCAATCATCCAGCAGATAGGGTGCCTGCACCGGCATATCGGGCGCCGGCATCGCGCGTTGGAGCAGGGACTGAATCAGGGCGCCGAGCGCCTGCGAAACATGAACCAGATCATCCGGAATCGGTACCGCCTGATCGCGCGTGAGCAGGGTGACATCGCCAACCCATAACCCATGCTTGAGCTTTTCGGTGCGCGTGACGCAAAAGCGTTGGGTACCGGTACAACGCACCATCACCTGGCCCGGCTGGGGCGCGCGGCACTCAACGATAGTGGCCAGCGTGCCGATGGCGTGGAAGGCTTCACGGGAACAGCTACCCGCGGGTAGGCCATCAGGTTTGGCTGTGTCGACCTCCGTGCCCTGGGTGAGCAACACCACGCCAAAGGGCGCGCCAGAGCGCTGGCATTTGCGCACCATGTCCAGATAACGCACCTCGAATATCCGCAATGGCAAGCTGCCACCAGGGTAAAGCACGGTACCCAGTGGAAACAGCGGCAGAGAGAACAGGGACAGTGGCTCGGTCATGGCAAATGCCGGTGTGCGCTGGACGCCCACATCATCCCATGATCGGGGCCCGCGCGTCAGGCGCCGGCGCAGGGCTTACCAGGAGTCGGAACGGACTTGGGATTCCCAGGTGGAGCCGCGCGCGCTGTAAACGCCGATCACGCCGTAACGCTGTTCACCCACGTCGTCCCATTTCATCGAGCCCGTGGCGGGGGCATAGCCATCAATCTTGCGCAGAGTCTGCACGATGTTCTCGGGCTTGGCTGATTCGCCTCGGCGAATCGCGCCAGCCAGTACATGCATGGCGTCGTAGGTGTAGTGGCCAGCGTAGGCCGGCTCAATCTTGTACTTGGCGCGGTATTTGTCCAAGAATACGGCGCCTGCCGTGAACTCGCGCGGCTCCAGAATCGGCGAGGTGGCGTACAAACCCTTGAGCACGCCGGCGCCCTTGAGCATCAGCGTGGTCTTGATGGTGTCGCCGCCCAGCAGGTAGACCTCGGTGTAGCTGATCTTTTTCAGCGCGTCGATCAGCGCGATGATCTGGAAGTCGTTTAGGGTGGACACGATCACTTCGATCTTGTCGGCCTTGAGCTTGGCCGCCAATTCGTCGAACTTGGTGGTTTTGTCATCAAACGACTGCTGCAGCACGATGTCGCGCTTGGCGTTCTTGAGCTGCACCGCCGCGCCGGCCGCCAGGTCTTTGCCGTAGGGTGTGCCATCGTCAAGCAAAGCGTATTTGGTGGCCTTGAACTGCGAGGCGGAGAAACTGCCAATGGCCTTCGCCTGTAGCGTGTCGTTGGCCACCAGCCGGAAGGTGGTGCTCAAGCCCAGGGCGGTGAACTTGGGATTGGTCGAGATCGCCATCTGGGCAATGTTCTTCTCGGCATAAATGGGTGCCGCGGCGATGCTGACGCCCGAATTCAGGTGCCCGATCACGGCCACCACGCCCGCGTCAACCAGTTGTCTGGCCACATCCTTGCCGGTCTCGGCGTTGGCACGGTCGTCCATCGCCACCACCTCGAAGGTGACGGACTTGCCGTTGATCTTGAGGCCTTCCTTGTTGAGTTCATCCACCGCCAGATTGACACCGTTGAGCAAGTCCTGCCCCAAGGCTGCCAGGTTGCCGGTGAGGGGTTGCGCCACGCCAATCTTGATGACGGAGGGCGCGCTGTCGCAGCCAGGCAACAGGATGGCGGAGACAACGGCACCCAGTGCCAGCAAGCCGAGTACGCCACGGCGCGGAAGGTTGATTTGCACGGGGAGCTCCTGTCAAGAAGGGGAGTGGTCACTGTAGGTGAGTTTGCGCGTCACGGGGCAGACGGATTAACCCTAGCTGCGTGGAAGTACGTCGTCATTAGTTTGGTTAATGCCGTCAAGCTGCGTACGGTTCCCGCCTGACCGTGCATGGCGCCACGCCGCTGGCGCCGCTTTGGGTGCTTTTCGCGCCGCCGGGCGCTGTTGTGTCGCAAAACGGGTGCCGGTTCGCGTCGCGCTGCTTACGCTTCGCTCCGTTCCTCCCCCTCAACACACCACTTCACCAAAGGACTGTCTCATGCCTACCCCATTCATCGCCAACCGCACCCTGCGCCTCGCCCTGCTTGGCGTCGCACTGTCAGGCGCGAGCCTGCTTCACGCCGCCTCGGAGGCGCAGTTCGCGCCCGCGTTCACGCTGTTTTCACAAGCTTCGGCGGGTGATGGCGCGGCGATTGACAAGGCCGCCGAGAGCTTTGAAGCCCTCCTCAAGGCCGAGCCGGCCAATCCGGTGTTGATGGCCTATGCCGGTGCCAGCACCACGATGAGAGCCACCACCACCGTGCTGCCGTGGAAGAAGATGAGCTACGCCGAAGACGGCCTGGCGGCCCAGGACAAAGCGCTGGCGATGCTGGCACCCGAGCATGACGCGGTGGTGCAACAGGGCACGCCCGGCTCGCTGGAGGTGCGATTTGTGGCCGCCAACACTTTTCTGGCGGTACCGGGTTTCATGAACCGCTCGGCACGCGGTGCCAAACTGCTGGGCGAGGTGCTGACCAGCCCCTTGTTCGCGACGGCGCCACTCGGGTTCCAGGGTTCGGTGTGGTTGGCGGCCGCCCGACTCGCGCTCAAGGAAAAGCGCAGTGACGACGCCCGCAGCTATCTCAACCAGGTCATCAAGGCCAACGCGCCCCAGGCGCAGGCCGCACGCGACCAACTCAAGGCCCTGGCATCATGAACCGCGCCCACCCCACCGTGGTCGAGTTGCATGCGGTGCACAAGACCTACCGACTGGGCGAACACGTGGTGCGCGCGTTGCAAGGCGTGGACCTGAGTGTGCGGCGCGGCGAGTTGCTGGCGCTCACCGGCCCCTCGGGCAGCGGTAAAAGCACCATCCTCAACCTTTGCGGCCTGATCGATACACCGGACTCGGGCGACATCGTGCTGGGAGGCACTGCGGTCAACGGCATGAACGAAAACCAGCGCACTCTGTTGCGCCGCGATGCCATGGGCTTTGTGTTCCAGAGCTTCAACCTGGTGCCGGTGATGACCGTGGCCGAGAACGTCGACTACCCGCTGTTCATCGCTGGCGTTGGCGCCGCCGAGCGGCGCCAACGCGTGGCCGCTCAACTGGAAGCGGTGGGCTTGCAGGACCATGCCCATCATCGACCCGACGCGCTGTCGGGCGGTCAGCGCCAGCGTGTGGCTATCGCCCGCGCATTGGTCAAACGCCCACGCCTGGTGATTGCGGATGAGCCCACCGCCAGCCTGGACTCACACACGGCTGATCAGGTGCTTGACTTGATGCGCGAACGCGGCCACGCCGAAGGTGCCGCCTTTGTGATCGCCACCCACGACAGCCGCCTGACCGGCCGCTGCGACCGTGTCGTGGCGCTGTTGGACGGGAGGTTGCAATGATCTCGATGTGGCTGAAATTTGCCTGGCAGAACACGCTGCGCAATCGGCGTCGCTCGTTGGTGACGGTGTCGATCGCCGCGCTGGGCACGGCTGCCATTCTGGTGGCCGGTGGCTTTGCCCTGTCAACTTACAAGGGCCTGTCCGAGATGGCCTCGCGCGGCACCGGGCACCTGATCATTGGCAAACCGGCGCAGTTTGACAAGGACGAAGACACGCCACTGCAGCATGGACTGGACAACGCCGCCGAGCTGCGCGCCAGGCTGCTGGCCGACCCGCAGGTGCGCCAAGTCCTGCCAAGGGTCGATTTCAGCGGCCTGATCAGCAACGGTGACAAATCCACCGTGATGATGGCCACTGGCATCGACCCTGACAGCGAGTTCGCGGTCAAGGGACCATTCTTGCGCGTCACGGCTGGCGAGGTATTGGCCAGTGGCGCCAAGGACGCCGAGGTGATGCTGGGCGAAGGCCTGGCAAAGAGCCTGAAAGCAAAACCTGGTAGCAGTCTGACCCTCTTGGCCAGCACCTCGGAGGGCGCGCTCAACGCCATGGATGTGGTGGTCAAAGGCGTGTTCTCGACCGGCGTACCAGAAATGGACCGGCGCTTCATCTACACCGATATCGCCACTGCGCAAAAGCTGCTTGTCACCAAGCGGGTGTCCAGCCTGGGCGTATTTCTGGCGCGCATGGACATGACCGAGGCCGCGCGGCAACGCGTGGCGGCGGACAACCCGGCGCTCACAGTGCTAACTTGGCTGGACCAAGCCTACTTCTACAAGTCGGTCAAAAACCTCTACAACCGCATCTTTGGCGCACTCGGGCTGATCATCGGGCTGATCGTGGTGTTTGTGGTGACCAATGCGATGGCGATGGCCATCATCGAGCGCACCCGCGAAGTGGGCACGCTGCGGGCACTGGGCACCTTGCCGTCGCAACTGCTGCGCACGCTCGGCATGGAAGGCATGGTGCTGGGCGGTGTAGGTGCCCTGGCGGGTGCCGTGGTGGCGCTGTCCGTCACTTTGTTCCTGATGGTGGTGCCGGTGGAAATGCCACCGCCACCAGGCCAGACCAATGGCTATCCCTTGATCATCACTTTTGACGCGGTGATGTACCTCGCCACCATGCTGACCATGGTCACGCTCACCGTTCTGGCCTCCACCTGGGTCGCCCGCAAGACCGTGCACATGCCGGTGGTCGATGCCTTGGCCCACACCTGATACCGGAGTTATTCCATGATCAATACCAAGAAATGGGTCACCACGGCCTTTGGCCTTGAGGAATCCCGTCATTGCGAGCGAAGCGCTGCAATCCACTCGCAGTGCACGCCACGATGGATCGCCACGGTGTTTGGCCTCGCGATGACGATGGCGTTTGTGGCGCAGGCGCAGCCTGCCGATGTGCCATCGCTGCTCAAGGCCGCGGACCGCTTTCGCATGAGTTCCGACAACTTGCAAGTGGACACCCAGATCAGTGTCTTCAACAGTGATGGCTCGCCTGACAAAGAGCGCCTGTACCGGGTGTTTGTGCAGGCCAAACACCAGTCGCTGGTGCTGATGCAAAGCCCGGCCGAGAAGGGCCAGAAGGTGCTGATGCTGGGCGACGACTTCTGGTTGCTGATGCCCAACAGCCAGCGCCCGATGCGCATCACGCCGATGCAAAAACTGCTGGGTGATGCCTCCACTGGCGACGTGGCCACCATGAGCTGGGCCGAGGACTACAACGGCACGTTGGTGGGGGAGGAGCGTTGCTCGGACACGGGCACAGCGGCTGCGCCGCAACCCTGCTTGCACCTGAGTCTGACGGCCTCCCGCAAGGGTGTGACCTACCAGCGCATCGAACTGTGGCTGGGCAAGGCGCGTCACGAACCGATCAAGGCCGACTTGTACGTGCAGTCGGACAAGTTGGCCAAGCAGGCAAGGTTTGTGATGGACAAGTCACCCGCGCCGACCATGGTGACCGAGATGGTGTTGCTTGACAAACTGAGCAACCACAAGGAGACACGGGTGCGTTACCTGGGTCGCAAGGACCGCGTTGTGCCCGAGACTTGGCTCAACCCGATGTTCCTGGCCAAGAACCCGGCGCTGGAGTAGGCCATGCAGCGAGTGATCCTGGTCATGGTGCTGGCGGCTTGCAGCGCGCCTTGTTTTTCCCAGTGGGAGACCAGCGGGCAGCTCAGGGCCCAGTGGGACACGGCGCGCGCCGCCACCAGCGGGCCACTGGCCGAGGCCAACGTGGTGCAGCCCGCCACGGTGCAGTTGTCTAGCGGCGGCGCCACCTTGCAGACCGAGCTGCACGCCAGCCGACCGGGCTTCACGGCGGTGGTGACGCTACAGAGCAAACATCCACAAGGAAGTGCAACCAACAGCCGGGCCTGGGTCAACGAGTTGGTGGTTTCGCACGATGCCGGGCCTTGGCAGTTTGCGCTGGGCAAGAAGGTGGTGGCCTGGGATGTGGGCTATGGTTTCCGGCCCAATGACATGGTGCAGCAGGAAGAGCGCCGCACTTTTGCCAGCAGTAGCGCACCTGGGCGCCCGCTGCTGATGGCCGAGCACTTCAACGCGGACACCGCATGGTCCTTGGTGTGGGTCAATCCGAGTCACGAAACCGGGCGACGCGGCGCCCACGAGCCGGCGCTGGCAGCGCGGGTCTACCGCCGTGACGGCGCGCTCGATTGGCATGGCTTTGCCCGCGCTGGCGCGCGAACCGGTGCCGGTGTCGGTGCGGCCGTGGCCTGGGTTGCCACCGACGCGCTGGAGCTTCACGGTTCCTGGCGCTACCAACCACGGGTTGACACACGTGCCATGGCCGCGTCGAACGCGCTGGTCAGCAGCAACCCCTGGCAGGCCGCGTCGGTCGATCATGTGCGCCAGTTGCTGCTGGGAGGCACCTGGACCCACGTCAGCCAATTCAGCGTGATGGCGGAAGCCTGGTGGGACGGCGCGGCCCTGTCGGACGCGCAGTGGCGCGATTGGAGCCAACGCAATCTTCATCTTGCCGGGATGGCCGGCAAAGGCCCGCCGGACACCGCTGTAGCAGGCAACCTGGCCTGGCAGGCGGACGCGTTTAGCGCCGCGCAAAACCTGCGCCGTGCCAATGTGTATTGGCGCCTGGCTTGGCAGAACGGCGCCTGGCAACCCACGCTGGACCTGCTCTACACACCCGCCGACGGTGGACGTTTGTGGACCGCTTCGCTGGCCTGGCAGGGCGACCGAGTGCAAGTGCAGGGCGGTCTGCGGGTTGCGCGCGGGCCATCAGCGGCGGTGCTGCGGCAACTACCCAACCAGGTTCAGCAGTACGTCAACGCAACGTGGTCTTTCTGAGAACTTGCGGGACAGACCGCAGCGACACGCAGTGCGCCAGCTCTGTCCCCAACTGATCAGGGGTGTTCTTGCGGGACAGACCGCAGCGACACGCAGTGCGCCAGCTCTGTCCCCAACTGATCAGGGATTGCCGGTTAGGGCGAGACCCACTCCCCGCCAGCCTTCTGTGGCGCGGCCACGGGCAGATCGAGCAAGAAGGTGGTGCCCATGCCGGGGCTGCTGCGCACTTCGATGTGACCACCCAACACGCCGGTGACGATGTTGTGCACCACGTGCAATCCCAGGCCCGAGCCACCATGGCCCAGCCGGGTGGTGAAGAATGGATCGAAAATGCGCTTCTGGAATGCCAGCTCGATACCGCGGCCGTTGTCGCTCAGCGCAATTCGCAGGCGCCGCTCGTCCAAGGCGTGCGCGCGCACCGTGATGGCCCCCGGCGCGCCGGCCTCGAAGCCGTGGACCAAGGCATTGGTGATGAGGTTGGTCAATGCCTGCCCAAGCGGCCCGGGGTAGCTGTCCAGCGCCAGTCCGGCATCGATCTCGGTGTACAACTCGCAGCCGGACTCATCGACCAGGGGTTGCAGGCACAAGACGATTTCCGCGACCAGTGCGGGCAACGCAAACTGGCGCCGCTGCGACGTGGTTTGGTCAACCGCGACTTGCTTGAAGCTGCTGACCAGTTCAGCGGCGCGGGTCATGCTGCGCACCAACAGGTCGGCGGCCAGTTGCGCGTCCGCGATGAACCGGTCCAAGGTCGAGCGTTTCAGGCCGGTGGCGACTGACTCGGCGAACTCCTGCACCTTGTAGTCCAGCGCGCTGGCCACGGTCAGGCCGTTGCCGATGGGAGTGTTGAGTTCGTGGGCGACCCCGGCCACCAGCGCGCCCAGCGCGGCCAACTTTTCCGCTTGCACCAGTTTGCCCATGGCTTGCTTGAGTTCGTCGGTGCGCGCCGCGACATGAGCTTCGAGTTGCAGGTTCAGGTCTTGAAGCGATTGCTCGGCCTGCTTCAATTCGGTGACATCCAGCACCACGCCGATCAGGCCCGCGACCTCGCCATGGGGGTTGCGAAAGGTGGCTTTGTGAAAGATCACATGGCGCACGCCGCCGTCGGCCTGGTGCACCACGTAGTCGTAGACCTGTCGGCCGGGGTGGGCATAAAGTGCGTCGTCCCGATCAGCGTACTCCTGGGCAACCCGCCGTGGCGCGACATCGAACACGGTCTTGCCGATCACTTCCTCGCGCGTGCGGCCGGTGGTTTTCAGAAAGGCGTCGTTGCAGCCCAGGTAATGCCCCTGGCGATCCTTGTAGAACACGGGGGTCGGAGTGGCCTCGATCAAGGTCTCCAGGAAGTTGCGCTCGCGCAGCACCAGTGCCTCGGCCGCTTTGCTGCGGGTGATGTCGACCAGCGTGGTGATGGCGCCCACCACATCACCGGACGCGTCGCGCAGGGGCGCGGCGGTGAACTGCAGCCACCGGCCGCCGCCACCGGCCATGCGGGGGTAGAAGTCTTCCGCCTCCAACGCGCCGGACAAGGCACCGCTGGGGCGGTACTTGCCGGCATAGTAGCGCTCCAATTCGCCGGCATCGAGCCCGTCGACCAGCAGGTTGGCCATGCACGGGCGCTGCGTCTGATAAAAGCCGCGCCAACAGTCGCGCGTGCCGATGACCTCGGCCGCNNTCGAAAACCTGTTGCATGCGGTGCTCGAAGTCACTGGCCTGTTGCTCGATCAGCTTGCGCTCGGAGATATCGCGAATGGCGGCAATGATGCGCGCCTTGCCACCCAGTTGCACCTGGCGCACCGACACGTCCACCCAGAACAGGTGCCCGTCACGATGGCGCGCGTGCCATTGGAACAACTGCGGCCCTTCGTGGCGCGCTTTGCGAATCCAGTCGGCGGCGTCGACTTCGGTGTAGGGCGGCTTGTTTTCGCTCAGACTGCCCAGCGACTGGTGCGCCGCCTCGTCCACGGAAAAGCCGAACAGGGTGGCAAAACGGGCATTCACGTCCACCAGTTCGCCGGTTTCCTTGGCCAGGATCAGAATCGCCTCGTTGCTGATATCAAACAGCTCGCGGTCAGCCGAACTGGTGCGCAGGTGGGTGATGGCCTGTTGGTAGTGGCGCGCCATGAGGACGGTGCCCAGCAGGGCCACCCCGGCCAGCACCAGCACCAGCCACCACGCCGTCACGGTCAGGCCAGGCTTGCCGCGAACGCGTTGATGGCGTCGATGTCGGGCGGCAGACTGGTGAAAGGCATGCCTTCACGCTGCAGGATCTGGCGCAGCGCCCGGTCCACGCCGATGGCTTGGTCCTCGTCCTGAAAACGACCCGAGTGAACGTAACGCTTGTCGCCGCGCTCAATCAGCACGTTGACGTTTTCATTTTGCGTGTACCACTCCAGAATCTGTGTGCGGGTCTTGGCGACATCGCAGATGTTGTCCGCATAGTTCTCGTTGTAGTACAGCAGTTGTGGTAATGAGCACTCGGTCACCAGGAACTGCACCTGGCCATCGAGCAGTTGCAGCATCTCGAACTGGCGCTGGGCTATGCTGTACTGGTTCTTGAGGGCCTCGAAGTCCTGTTGCCAGACCAGTGACTTGGCGAAATCGGGGATGGTCTCCACCGTTTTATTGCGCAAACTGAGGTTCAGGATGATGGCCGACGAGAACAGCGACTTGTCACAGCCGGGCCCGCCAATGACGTTGATCACCTTGGTGGGATACAGCCGCATCTTGGCCTCGGGCAAGTGTTGGCTTGCGGTGGTGTAGATGATGGTCATACGGGTGCCTCCGTGCGGTTTGACAACGATGCCCGATGGTAGTGGCAGCCGCAGCGGGAGGCAAGCTCGGGCGGGGATTCTGAGACACTATCGGCCCTGGGATGAACTCCAGCCCGGCGAAGCAACATGCCTGACATCCCCCTCACCCTGACGCGCGACACCGCGCCAACGCCTGCCTCCAGCGGCGTGCTGGTGCGCATGGGGCTTTCGATGCGGCGTCATCAGCGTGTCATCACGGGTGTGCAATGGACGGTGGTGTTGATCTATTTCAGCCTGCTGGTCTACCCCGCGTTCATGCCCCTTGCGGCGCGGGAGGCACACATTTATGACAACCTGCGGCTATTTGCGCAGTTTCTGTTCTGGGGTATCTGGTGGCCCTTTGTGATGTTGTCCATCATGTTGCTCGGGCGCGTGTGGTGCGGCGTGTTCTGTCCGGACGGGACCTTGACCGAGTTGGCCAGCCGTCACGGTTGGGGTCGATCAATTCCGCGCTGGATACGCTGGGGCGGCTGGCCCTTTGTGGCCTTTGTCGGCACCACGCTTTATGGCCAGTTGGTCAGTGTTTACCAGTACCCTCGGGCGGCATTGGTGGTACTCGGCGGCACCAGTCTGGCTGCGGTGACGGTGGGTTGGGTCTATGGGCGAGGTAGCCGCGTGTGGTGTCGCTACCTGTGTCCGGCAAACGGCGTATTTCGCTTGCTGGCCAAAGTGTCGCCCTTGCATTTTGAAGTCGATCAACCGCGTTGGAAACAAGCCCGCGCGCGCGCTCCGGCCGTGAACTGCGCCCCGCTGATCGATATCGGCCAT